>WLWD01001816.1_pt1 | contig 119535 bp, 96 predicted proteins | sample 6712731 | NCBI WGS metagenome assembly WLWD01 (sample SAMN12718690, study PRJNA576275) | sponge metagenome | isolation source: marine sponge | host: Mycale hentscheli | place: New Zealand: South Island, Marlborough, Capsize Point | collected 2014-11-01
GGAATAAGAAAAACTGAGATGGCTCAGGAAGAAGAGAGCAGGAGAGGGAAACCATGGATATAAATACTTTATGCTGCTGCATTCATGTGCAAGAAGTTAGTACATTAAGAGCCATTGTGTGGCGGGAGGTTATACTGTATACACATAATCAATCATACTACATACCAGTTATAAACACAGTCAAACGTGTTAGTAACAGATGAACCAATCGTAGTGCCATTAACATACTAGCAAGTAGAGAACACTCTGGGAGCAGGCTTTCATTTCACAAATCAGAGGTTGTTTGCTTTAAGAGGTGATAACAAGGGGCAAGCGGGAATTTTCTAAATAGAGGTGATTCGTTCATTAGAATTCACTATCAGAGGTTCCACTGTAACTGGTAGTATAATTGACTCAACAGTATGACTGACAGTTAGTGTTATTTTATAGGTTCTTACTGAAGATGAAGATCATGACCTATCGGACTTGTATATGGATGAAGATAAAGATGAAGATAAAGATGAACTTTAACACATGCAACAATATATTATTGTGCTTTTTAACAACAACCAACAAAAAAAAATCAGCAGTTAAGTGGTTTCTACAATATACTTGCAAAATCATCACTTTGCAGACCTATCCACTTCTGAATAGGACAAATGATGTGACTTCACACACCCTCAGTGGCAATTAGCTAGTAATGTTTCTAATTATAGTGCATTGGTGTAACAACTAAGAATATATTATGTTGTTAGCCGTTGAAAATGCTAAACATGTTTTATATGTGTGGGATACAGTAAGTTTGTGTTTCTAGCAACAAGTCTTTGCTTGTGTTGTTTTAGTTGACTATAACCAAAACTCCTTGGTTTTGGGTTATTTTTACTTTTGGTAAGAAAAACCAAAACTAAGCTGTAGAAAACATGAAAAAACTACAACGAAACATTTTAGAAGACAGTAATTTCGATTAAAACTAACTACCAGTAGAGTAGATGTCAAAAACTGGAACTAACAATTTTTATTGTAACCAATGAACCCACCTTGAATCAATCCTTTCACTAGTGACATTTTTTCAGGCAGATGATAGTCAAGTTATAAAAAAAAATTATAAATTAACCAAGGAGATACCCCTACAACCATATATCATATTGTTGGTATCTTGAAAACCACAAAATGTGCTGCCTAGCAACAAATTTAGTTAACTTTGTAAAAAAAAATTATTGATTTTTATGAAAATATGAACTTCAATACAAGTCATTGTTGTGTAATCACTTTGAGCTGCAACTGCAAAAGATGAAAAAAGTTGCAGTGAGCATAATAATCATAGTTTTGTTAGGTGCCACAATAATGACAGAATTGGAGTAATACTCATACTATTATACTATAAGTGATTGTAATGTTACTTTTACCATATTTCTGCTTCCTGCTCTACAAATACTTGTGCCTAGAGTTAACTATAAAGGCAACCTTTGGTTCAGGCTTACTTTGAGCTCTAGATTATCTGAAAATGTTGCTTGTAGAGCATCTTCACGGGCTGCTATGTTTACAAGTAAGAGCTCCAGTGAACTCATACTTATCACTGTCAAACTCTTCACCATCTACCCCTGCCTTGTTCAGCCTTGGAAAGCTCGAAATCACTAACCATTTTTGCCCCATCCACATCGAACTAAGAAGTGCTATGTTTGAACTTCATTGGGAAAAATACATGAAGTATTATCTTTAAGGAATAGTCTCATTAGTGAAGAATTTGAGAGACAGCACAAACTAGCCAAAACTAAGTCAATTGCTGATAGTATAACTATCAAACTAAGTATTCTATATGATATTGAAGAAATACTAAAAACTATAAATGGTTAAAACTACAACTAAGCTTTCAAGATTTTTTTTTTTTTTTGCATGGAATCTCTAAATACTGCTTCCCAGCATTACACACCACTCCTTCCATTTTGGCAGATTTTTTTTTTGCGCCACAACCAGCCAGTTTTAATCTTAGTAAGTAAAGGATATATATTTTTACTGCCTCAGTCACCAGTAAAGTAATCAGCATCAGCTATGAATGACATCAGTGTCTAAGAATAGATAATTTGAAGCTATTATTGAATACAGACGTGAAAAGGTACTTTGGTATTGTGAAGGTTCAAAATAATGAGTCACGGATTTGAGATCTGACTTCATGACATGGAAAGAGGAAGGGAAAAGTGAACTAGAAAAAAAGGAAGCATTCAGGGAGTAGCAGCCCCTACATGATTATAGGGAGGAAAAAGAGAGTTACAGGACTATGACTAGTCATTGAGTTCCCCCGACTTTAAATTCACCTCGGGGGTTTCCCACCCCCCCCAGAGCACAATTGAGGTGGCGCTATTTAGGAACCAATATTGCCGCAAAATGATGACGACGAACGTGATTTTGACCAATGAAATTTCTCCAAGTGCGCGACTTTTTGTAACTATAAAAGTTGAATTTTGAAGAAATTCGGAAAAACTTATTGTTTGGGTGGTGAGAGGTTGGAATGGCTTTTAGTGAGTGGATACTGAGCGTGGTCTGTCAAGTTACTAATTGTTGCTTTTTGTTGCAGGTTCTGTTTCTGTGTGTGTCTTGAGTTTGCTTGTGGCAATTTGCCATGGTCTGTACAGTCCTTCAGATGATGTGTATGACCTCAACCCAAACAATTTTGATAAAATGGTCATAGAAAGCCATTTTGTGTGGATAGTGGAGTTCTATGCACCTTGGTAAGTGTGTACTAGCCACTCCCACTTCACATTTAGTGGGCCAGATGGAGCAGTTGTAGATAGGAAAGGTGTTGCTATTATTAGTTGTACTGGTTCAATGTATGAACGGGCCATGTCTAAAATGCACAAATAATAATAGGTGTGGTCATTGTCAAGCTCTTACTCCAGAATACAAGAAAGCTGCTTCAGCTCTGAAGGGAATAGTTAGACTAGGAGCAGTAAATGCAGATGAGCATCGTAGTCTGGGCAGTCGCTATGGTGTCCAAGGCTTCCCTGCCATCAAGGTGTTTGGCACCAATAAGAACTCTCCAACAGACTATAGAGGTAATTTAGTCAACGCAGTTATTTATAATATCCACTCAAAAATTGACTTTTGTTTCAATGTGTGTGTTTGATAATTCAATCAGGTGGCAGGACAGCTGATGCTATTGTGCAAGAAGCTTTATCGGTGGCCCAGTCAGTAGCAAGTGATCGTTTGCATGGCAGGGGAGGATCTAGTGGCAGTGGGGGCCAGTCTAGTGGCGGTGGAGGACGAAGTGGAGGTGGGGGAGGTAGTGGAAACCCTAAGGATGTCATTGAGTTGACAGACAGCAACTTTGAAGAGCTAGTGATCAACAGTGAGGACTACTGGCTGGTGGAGTTTTTTGCTCCGTGGTAAGTGCTAAATATTTGAGTGCGTAAGTGCGCGTGTGTTTTGTTGGTTATCACTTCAAAATTGGCATAGATAAAACCACTTCCATGGTATTACAGTGTAAACAATGGGTAATTTATATTTACAAGCAATTTCAAATAATGTTCATAGATAATGCTCCAGGGATTTTTTTAGGCCTTTATTTTATTTATTTATTTTTTTTGCTTCCCCCCCCCCCCGCGACCTTTTTGTTGTATCATGGAAATGACAAACCCCCTGGAATTAAAAAAAAGTTGTTTAACCCCTCTTGTGATGCTCCACAATTTTCTTTCCAGGTGTGGGCACTGTAAAAACCTTGCCCCCCACTGGGCATCAGCAGCCACTGAACTGAAGGGGAAATATAAACTAGGTGCTCTAGATGCCACCGTTCACAAGGTAATGGCCAGTCGGTTCGGAGTGCAGGGATTTCCCACCATCAAATACTTCCCCAGCGGCAAGAAGAGATTTGACGGTGCTGAGGATTACGATGGAGGCAGGACTTCCAGTGACATAGTCTCGTGGGCTATGAGCAGGTGGACAGAAAACTTACCTCCCCCAGAAATATATCAGGTTAGTCACTTGACTGAACATGTCATATCACATGTGCATATAGCAAGTGTACTACGCTTGTCATAAAATTTATGGGAACAGCATTTCTTCAGTTGTATATAAAATTATGATTTCATAGTCAGAAATACAATGTGAAGGAATTATGACAACTTGTTTAAGTGGTATATTACTGGTTTACATTAAACATACCAAATTGTATGTTTGTGTCAAGCTAAATTGCGTTGCAGGACTGGAAAATAAACCATTTACATGTAGTCACAGGACTGCAATTAGTAATGTGTGTATGTGTGTGTGTGTACAGCTGACCAGTCAGAGTGTCCTGGACACTTGCTTTGAGCGACAGATCTGCATGATTAGTTTTCTGTCCCACATTCTGGACAGTCAGGCTGCAGGCAGGAATGGGTACATTCAGTCCTTACTAACTGTTGCAGAACGCTACAAGACGAGATCATTTGGGTCAGTATGTTTGTTTGTTGTCACTTGTGTTGTTGCTTATGTCATTGTTGTTACCCTGGCAGGTGGGTGTGGATAGAGGGAGGCCAGAATCTCGATTTGGAGCAGAAATTAGACGTAGGAGGATTTGGATATCCAGTGAGTTTTATTTATTTAACAATTCAATGTTATGGTAAGGGACTAACATGATTAAGTGCATTACTTTTAAAATTTGAGCGAGCTGTGGTGTTAACCAGTGCCATTGTTTCCTAGCAGTTTCTATAGCCATTTAGCATTATACCTTTTACCTAATACTATTTAGTAATTTTATTTTTGTTCGTTTATTTAATATTATTTTGGTTATTGGGAGGATAATGAGCGATTTAACCAACTTGTAAACTCTTTACTTCACTATTAAAAACAACAACTGCCGTTGAGTTACGATTAGCCGATGTAAATAGCAATTTGTGTATGCTTCCTATATAGGCTCTAGTGGCTTTCAATTCTCGCCGCAAGATGTACTCTGTTCTGCGTGGAGCCTTCTCTGAGGATGGGATAGTCGAATTTGTTAGAGAATTGGTAGGTGGGCGTGGCAGAACTATTGCTCTGAGAGGAGATGTTCCTCCAATTGCTGACACAGAACCTTGGGATGGCAAAGATGGTCAAGTAAGTGAAAGACATTAATGTACTAACTACTGGTGGTTTTATCATTTGTGAATACTTGAGGCAACAATTTAGTTTGATATTACCAATATTGTATTGTGTTATTATTTATTCAGATTCCGACTGAAGATGATTACGACCTGTCAGACTTTGATATGGATGGTGACAAGGATGAACTCTGAACTGGTCATGTGCTGTGGGAGAGGAGGAGGTGCATGGGGCAATGTATAAACAGCCTTATACATTATTAACACATGCAACAAATAGACAGGCATTTATAATTGTGTTTTAAAATGTTTGCATTTATTAAAAAATATAGAATCAATCAATTACAAATTATTATAAATAATGGGAAGGATGATATATATAAATTAATTGGAGTGGACTACTACACTCCCGCCTTGTTTACGGCTGTCTGCATGAGCAGTGACGTTGTTCTGCACCAGGATACCTTGCACTACAGCATAACTGCTGCCTAAGGCCACATGATGTCCTTTTGTCATCAGGTAGTTCAAAATGTCACTTGGGAAATTACCTAATATCATAAATTGTATTTCACCTAACCCACTCCAATTCTTGGGTTATTAATACACATACGTTCATAACAGACTCGGTTGGGCACAAGTTGATGGTGGAGGCGTCTGCTCTCTATTGCTTCCTTGATGCTGTTTTCATATATTGAGGCCAGCATAATCACTGCATGTACATATACATGGGGAGGAGATGGCAGAGCTTAAGGAACAGTCATCAAAACATTAAAGCTCTCTTTCAAGAAAATTGAAATAGTTTTACTTAAAAAACGTATATTAGCTTAATTATAGCCAAGGACAAAGTCTCACAGCCTCTAGCCACCTTGCAATCAAAATGAGAGCAAGTTGCATTATTTAAAGTTTTGCAGTGCATTGTGGAAAATCACTATGCTCTGCCACACTGCTACTACGAGTTGACTCTTTCAGTATTTGTGTGACTCATGAGGAGATTGGCAGCCATCACAGACAGAATGACAGAGAGAATAGGAGAATGATCAATCACTGTAACCCTCACACATAATTCTGTTGGTATGTACATACCTTGAGCTACGGCAGTCGTAATCCGGGAACCTCCTGATCCACCCACTATCAAGTAAGGCAGGCCATTGTTCTAGAGGCACGATAACACAGGAAATAGTTCAACCCACTTGCCACACCCACACTATCCTGCCCAACCCAATCACCACACTTGCACGATCCTGCCCAACAACTTGCCACACCCACACAACCCTGCCCAACCCACTTGCCACACATATTCAACTTCACTATCACAACTTAGTTACAGTGACTGCAATAGTTGGGCAGGTAGAAGATTGAGGTCGTTTCCCAGGAAATATGTAGTTGGCCTTTGAAGGTCTATAGCCATAGCTGTTGGTGACATTGGGGGCAGAAAAGTCATCCATTTCATCATTGAGAACAATTCCTGTATCAGTCATGAGGTTGGCACCAAAACCAGTGTTCACTGTCCTGTTGGAGGAATGCAGAGTGACTAGTATAGTGTGTACTTCACAAAACTGTCTCGCTCACTCTGGACTTACGTTGTTACGGCAACAGCATCGCCGTCAGGGGACAGCACACTGATGTGAGAAGTGCCGTCATCCACCGGCTGACTGAAGTCGGGATGGTAATAGGAGACATTGAAGGTCCGGTCGGCCGAGATCTTGGACCATGTGTCATATACAAATGAATGACTACACAATAGGAAAAACAACAACAAACAACAACAAACACCAACAAACAACAACGAACAACAACAAACAACAACAAACAACAATCATTGAAATATTATGTGGCTATGTTGATATGGACAGGAATGCGAGAGTAAGTTCTCTCCAAGTGTAATGTCTAGGTAAAGATGTATGCTGTGTAGTTACTTGAACATGTCTTTCATAGCTTCCAGGATTGTCTGGAGGCTCTCTTGGCACTCTGTATAGTCACTGCTGTCGTCACAGTATGGGTCACCAAGTCTCGTACGCTCGGAGTAGGCAAACTTGAAGACTTCAACCAGGAGATGGTAGGAGAGGGAGACATTTGATGCTGCCTCCAGCTGAAACAAGTCAAGCAGCTGGAGCATGTACATCAGGATCGGCCCACCGGATGGGGGTGGAGGTGAGTAGTAGGTGTGGCCTGTCCATGCAAACACAGTAAAAAGTGATGTAATCAATATGGCTGATTAATCACTTCTTTCTCAGCCTTGGAGATGTACATATTCTCTTTGTTCACAGGCTTTTTTTTTTTTGTACAGTACTAAAAGAACAGTTTGGCCTAACAGTACAAGTACAGAATTAGAAAATGTGGCTTCCCATTAATTTTGTAGCTTTGTGGTTAGAGTTCTTGTGTGTTAAGTAAGTGTGATCCCCAGTGATGGCCAAAATTTTCTTTTCGTTCTCTATTGTTTTTAAAATCCTGAGAAAGAGCGAGAATTTAATGAATATTACTGATAACATTGTCAGCTGGATGTCTCCACCCATCGACATGGGTGTGTCCAATAGTCCATGTTGTCCAACTGACCCATCCTGGAAACTGCCCCTGATCATTAGGTGTATTGCACAACTTACGTGACTACAATAATAACAACTGCCTCACTATTGAACACAATGTTTCCACAGAATAAAGGAGTATAAAGTGCGTAATTATAGCAACACATCCCAAAGATGGTCCCATGACCTATTGCAGAATTTCTGGACATCACTCATATAAACAGCACAGGTGTAGCCACCCTTACAAACTCACCAACCCTTTAGTGATTATAACACTAATACAAGCTGGTTCTATTAGGGTTTATAATCAGTTTTTCATTCATTCATTCATTCATTCACAAGCATACTCATAACCCCAACACAACATGCTGGTGTATCTCACCATTGAACGAGGCACTGACTGGTTCCTCTACTTTGACCTGGTAATTGGCCAAGTCTGCAGCGTCTAGTATTCCCCCGGCTTCCTGGACCGTGTCTATAATACTCTGGGAGAGATCCATATAAAATGCTCTAGAGCCGTTTGCTGCAATCTTTTCCAGGGTATCAGCCAGCAGGAAATTCTGTACTAGATCGCCAAGCTGCTTTCTCGTTCCATTGGGGAATGAATAAATAGCTTGAATGTTGCTAGGGAGATCATTCCATGAGTTGTGGCAACTGTTGCACGGGACATTTACTGGACAGTACACAAATAAGAGAAATGAATATGTATTTACATCTGCGCACACATAAGCTAAACAAATTAATGCTGAAGAAAAATGACTCCTGTTTCATCCCACACCTTACCATATAATTTTACCTGTGTGTGGACATATCCATGGCGTCACTGGAACAAACAGTGACCTTCATCTACACGTCACTCCAATACACACACACACACACACACACACACACACACACACACACACACACACACACACACACCTTCCAAAGAGTTGATGAGCATGACTTCACCTGGCACGGCCACAGAAAGTCCACCCTGAATCACCCATTAGAATTGAAGCACGTATATACAACGTCAATACGTACAGACTTGTGTGGTTTCAGTGTAACATAAACTCAGGAAAACATGCACGGACGACTCACTTTACTTAGCACATCATACAACCTTAGTTTCTTTGTTCTGAGATATGTGTCTAGTCTAGTGCGAGTAGAATGCATCTGTGTGAAGAGAGTTGTTCTGAGATATGTGTCTAGTCTAGTGCGAGTAGAATGCATCTGTGTGAAGAGAGTTGTTCTGAGATATGTGTCTAGTCTAGTGCGAGTAGAATGCATCTGTGTGAAGAGAGTTGTTCTGAGATATGTGTCTAGTCTAGTGCTAGAATGCCAAGACATGTAGTCTCAAAGTATTAGCAGCCATAATATATATATATACTTACCTGTCGAGGGTGTCAAGGGATGGTTCAGCCAACAAGCGTGAGAGAAGGATGGAAATACACCATAGCCCATTGTGAACAGCCAGAAGAGCTATAAATACAGACTTTCAGCAAGAATTAACCTTGCAAAATTTTGATTTACTGGAAGAATGAACATGATACTGTTTTCTATGTTTCCATATCTTCCATCTACCGCTCTTCCACCACGACAAGTCGTTTATAGAAGGGGATAAAAGGTTTTTGTGGTCTTCCTTTTCGTCATGGATTACAATATGAACACCACCCTCTCCTAACGCGTCTTCTTCTCCACTCAAGAGGGATGATTCAGCTTCAAGGTCATCGTTGATATCTTCTTCTTCTTCTTCATGCAACAGACGCACTTCAGCATTTCTCTTGAACCTTGCTGTCATGTTTCAGTAGGTGCCAGCTTAAACTACTGTAAGTGCGCCAGTTACCCGGTTGTTAGATAATAACAAGCATCGATGCTTTACCATATACCGTACAACCAATATGCTGAGTGTACACACGTACGGTAATACTCACCTACCCATTCTGCCAAATTGAGCCCAACCCTCTAAAATCAATTAGTACTTTTGGTACCCTTTTTTTTTTTTTTTGCTGTTGCCTTTGGTGTGCTAGCCACTCCAGTTGTTTTCAGTGTAGAGTGTCATATCTCGAGTAATAACATCAGTACAATACTTATACAATGAAATTTATTGAAGAAAAAGAATACAATAAGAATTATTGGAGTTTTAATTATGTCAACATTACATGACAAAGATGTAATTTTCCTCTTTGTTTTATTTCTGGTCTGTCTGTACAGATGACCTTTAGTTAGTTGATCTTCAGCATGCAATTATTGCATTGATACTTTATAAGTTCAGCGAAAGAACAGCTCTGTCTCTCATGACTGAGTGTAGTAGGTAATTGGTGGCTAGCTAAAATGTCAATTAGATAATTTTATTTAATAGATAGCAAAACTAGACTGGTTAGAGAACTGAACCGATTCAAGGTAATATATATATGTGTGTATGGAAAGGAGAATGAATCATACAGATTAATTAAAACAATCCTAATTATTCTGAGTGTAATGAGTACATGAGTCAATTTATTCTAGTGATATGATCCAATCCCTGTCCTGGGAAGTGATGGTGGGGGGGGGGGGGGGGGGGGGGGGGGGGGGGGGGTCTATAATGTAGGTTGTTGTCATTACCATGCAGTGAAGGCTGGGTTGCTGCAGTTTATGGCCTAGACACTTATTACTTGAGCCAACAAGATGATTCCTTATACTCGATAACCCTTAAGATTATTGACCTAAAATTCCATGTCTAATGATGAATACACAAAGAAACACAGATTTCTTGAATTGTAGTTAAATCATTGGAGAGAGAATCACCTAATTATCTATATCAATTAAAACATATGAAATTTTATTGTATAAGCAACACTTAAGTATAGTGACTAGCCATGTACAAAGCTAATAATTTTTATTTCTATGTTTATAGTTTCGATCAAAGTAACACAAGGCAGACTCTAGTCAAAGAATTGAGAAAGTAAATATCATTTTCATTGCATAAGCATCATTAAAATTCATACAATCTGTGGGGGTTTCGAGGTTGCCCTCACTCGCACTGCGCACAACGCGAGAGCCACAGTCTGATGAACAGCGAAGTTCGCTGCCACCAGAGTTCAGCTCGAGATAAATCTCTCTCGTGTCAACGTATATCTCACAAGTGCATGAACTAAAATTACAACACGTGGCGAGGGGTTTATGAATAAGGTTCCTCTCGCCACTGACCAATGAAAGTGATACAACTATAATCCTGCGCACGACTACTCACACTTAATGTTCCACACAATACATACTCTAACAACAATGACCCAAATGATATGATACACAAACGTAAAACTAGTTCTCTTCTATTCTTCTCTATTCTTCTCTTTACTCTTTGCTCTTGAATGTGGGCATCTCCTGTATGCCCACATCTCCCCCCTCCTTCAAAAGATGGGTGCCACGTTCACCGGTATCAGCCTCTCCATGGCACCTACTCAGGTCATCTGCAACAACATTCTCCACTCCTGCTCTGTACACAATCTCAAAATCATACATGCTTAACTTCAGACACCAATTATAGATCCGTCTGTTCTCTTGTTTCCCGTTCCTAATGTTCACCAGGCCCTTATGGTCGGTGACAACCGTAAATTTCCTCCCATAGAGGAAGTAGGCAAAATGTCTGATGGCTTCATAAATCCCCAGACCCTCCAACTCTTGGGCGCTATAGTTTGCTTGGGCCCCTCTCAACTGTTTAGAAAAGAAAGCGACGGGCAACTTCTCCTCGTTCCGGACCACGGAAAGGACGGCTCCAACACCTGTCGAGCTCGCGTCGCTCTCTAGCACAAAAACATCACTCACACATGGAACACATAAACGTACTGATACAGACAAAGCATTGCACAACGCATGAAAGGCGTTTAACATTGAACTCGTCCAACTCACCACCCCAGACATCGCCGTGGACGTGTGTGGCGTGAGGACGGAGGACCATTGATGAAGTCCAGGAATGAACCTCCTATAGAACCCCACCAGGCCCAGAAAACCACGCAGCTGTTTCCTCGTTCTAGGCAGAGGATGATTCTTGATAGCTTCCACCCTTGCCTCTGGCACACTAATCATGCCGCCACCCAACTGGTGACCCAAAAACTCTAGCGTCCTTCGCCCAAAGCTACATTTTGACCGTTTGCAGGTCAGGCCATTACTCCTCAAGGCCTCGAAAACTCTTTCTAAGTGGACCAAGTGCCTCGTCCAATCCTCAGATACAACTAAGATGTCGTCAATATAGACGTTAGCACAGTCCCTACAATCCGCCAGCACCTCATCCATCAGGCGCTGGAACACCGACGGAGCGTTTGTTAATCCAAATGGCATTGAGATACTTCCCAAAGTTTTATCTCTGTCCCTCTCCTCTACTAACACCTGGTAATTGGCCAAGTTGGCATTAATTTCTATAGGGCTCAAGTTTTTTTAACTACTCCTTTTTACATTTCATTCAGACAATCTTCCCCAAGTACATACAAGCTTGGGATTGTCTTCCCTTGCATCACTAACTTCACACCACTTCCTCATAAACGAACCTACACCATAATACACAACAATATGAGACACTAGGAGAAACAAACAACAACTTATTTTATAATAAACCTAGCCATTCTCAAGGCTGCGCTATCTCTCACATTCTCCAGTCTCTCTGCCATCTTCATTACCCACTCACACACATTTAACTTCTCAACTTCTACCTCGTACAGCCCATGGTACAGGGCATCCAGCGGAGTCCTGACCCTAAACCCATATACCATGTCAAAAGGACTGTACCCAGTATCCGCATGAGGCATCTGCCTTAATACGAACAAAACAAAACACAGCTGTCCAACCCAGTCTAGCCCCTCATCAATACTCTTCCCTAGCACGCTCTTCATGGTGCCATGCATCCTCTCTACAGCACCGTTAGTCTCAGGGTGGTAGGGGGACGTGCGTACCTTCTCAATCCCCAACTGTTCGCACATCTGTACCATAACTCGCCCACAGAACTGACTACCCTGATCGCTGAGGATCCTCTCTGGGACCGAGGTCCTTGAGTATAGACCAAAGTCCTTCCATAACGGCCTTCGCCGTGATGCTCTTCAGGGGTACTGCCTCTGGCCACCTTGTAGCCAAGCAAATATATGTCAGTATGTACCTATTTCCCCCCTTCCCCTTGGGCAATGGGCCAACCAAGTCAATGGCTACACTCTCGAAGGGCTCCGCCAGTATCGGTCTCTCGACCACTGGGGCCCTCCTTGGCCTATGCTTACTTTTAACCTGGCACTTCCCGCAACTCCTGCAATACTTAATCAACTCCCTAGCCATGCCCGGCCATGTAAAATACCTCCCAACCATCTTGGCAACTTTATCTGCACCTAAGTGCCCATTCCTATCATGCCCCAATACCTTCACTTTCTCCCTATAACTCTTTGGCAGCACGATCACATCGCGAAACTCATCCCACGTTACATACATTCCTCTCACTAATACCTTTCCTTTCCACTTGAAACCTCTCTCTCTCCTGTCCCCTAATTCTCTCCACTCTTTTAAGCCACTGTCCTCCTGCAGCTCCTTAACAAACTCCTCTTTCTCTCGACCCTCTTTCACAGGTCCTATTTCCCCGGCTATCCTGCCTAGCTCACTCTCTGACTCTGTTTCCCCCAATACTTCCCCCAAGGGAGTCGCACTCCCTTCCTCTGAATCCCCACCTGCTTTCGCCCGGGGCTGGTCGGCTTCAGGCGTACCTTCCGCTTCTTCCGCCCCTTGGTCCTCCCCCACCCTACTCCACACTTCGGGCATATTTAAGGGGTCAGACTGGCTACTCGCTCCTTCCTCAGGTTCGGGTCCCATTTCACCGTCACCCTCAGGACTGACTATATCCCACGACACTGCCTCTTCTGGCATTTCCTCGCTTTCTTCTAATTCCCTCTCTTTCTTAACCATACTCCTGGTTAACACGTTGACCTCCGCTATATCCCCGGCCACATACTCCCTTATGGCTTTCCTATAGGCTGCCGCCTCCCGATCATCGGCTAATGAGACCGGCACCAAACAACTCACCCCCTGCGACCCACTCTCGTCTATTATAGACCTAACTCTCTTCTCGTGGCCTCCCACCACGAACTCACACATGCAGCTCTTGTAACGTCTCTCCATCCCCCCATATCCTTTCACGTATACATCTGGACACAACTCTACCCCCTCTGGAACCAATGTCTTAGGTACAGACCCCAACTCTGCACCCGAGTCTAAGAGAACCTCAGTCCTCACCCCATTCACCATCCCATACGCTACATTCTCAGCCTGTCCTGACCCCATTCTCTTTAGCATGGACATCTTAGTCGGGTTAGACTCTTTCTTCACCGTAACCGTTCCCCTCTTGGCCGTACAGTCAGGGCTTTTGTGCCCCACCTTCCCGCAATTGTAACATGTGGGCACCCGTGTAATATAATTACTGCCCTGTTTGTCCTTCCTGCACTCACTGGCCTTGTGTCCCTTTTCCCCACAACTATAGCATGTACTAACCCCATAAGTACTTCCAACCTTGTCTCCCAAACCACCCCCTGACGCCTTTCCTCCGCGCCCATACCAATTATCCCTATCCATTGTTCCCCTGTAACCTCTCGTCGCCTCACTGGGACCACAGCCCAAGGGCTTATAAAAATTCCCCCTTTGTCTCCCGGACATCCAATCCTCAAGAGCATCTCGTAACTCCCCCCACTCCCCTATCTTCCTCATTTCGAGGTACGCCTTCCCACTAGGCGGTAAATTCCTCCTCAACACGGCTAACGCTATAGCCAACATGCACTCCTCCACCCCCTTACAGCCCTGGCACATTCCCTTCGTCACCCTTAGTAGCCAGTCTGTTAATCCTCCTGCTGTCATACCTTTAAATGACTCCCCAGTAGCCTCCAATAGCTGATTCCCATACGTGATGGCTGTTTCCCCCGTAGCCTTCAACAAAATCCTCCTAATCTCCTCATACTCCTCATTATTGTCCCTAGCCTGTGCCACCCTCATGCACAAGGTCTCAGGTAACCTGGGATACAGTCTCTCCCCCCAATCCTTCTCACTAATCTTGCCTTCCCTCATTATTCGCTCGAACTTCCCTAAATAAGCCCCCAACTCAGTCCCTTCCTTATACGTTCCTAATCCCTTTAACTTCTCTTGTAGTAACTCTCTCCTCTCACGTACCCTGTCGTCCTCCAGTCGCGTCATCCTCCGGCGCTCTTCTTCATCTCTACGACGGGCTGCTTCTTCTCCTTGTTTTCTCTCTTCTCCTTCTTCTCTAAGGGCTCTCTCATGTCTAATAAGTATCGCAGCATGCTACCTCTGACAAGAATATCTCTGACTCAGACTTCCTCTCCTCGTATTTCACTACCGAGTTGTAAGGCGATCGAATACAACTGGTCAGGCCTGTAGAGAGAGGAGACTTTGTCCATCACCTAATGTGATAACTGATCATCACAATTTAGAACCACGATTGCGATGCCCTTGAAATTTTATTCTCTAAAGTATAATGATCAATTCAACTAGTTCTCACTAGTATAGTTGGACTACGTACGCAAACGTAGTACGATGAGAGGTTGTCTAAGTCAGACGTCTCCTCCTCAGGATATTCTCGAGGTACTCGTTTGATGAACAGTTCGCTCGAGTTCAGCTCGAGAGTGTCAACGTATATCTCACAAGTGCATGAACTCTGGCGAGTCAACCAATGAAAGTGATGACGACTACTCAGTTCCACACAATACATACTCTAACAACAATTGATATCATTAGTTCTCTTCTATAAGCATCATCTCCTGTATGCCCACACAATTGACAAGCATATGATTGATAGTTAACAAATAAAACAATCATTTATAAAGTCCACAAAATGGAGCATATTTTCTTTGAGGAGTTGTAAAGCAACCTCAGTATTCACTTCATGATTACCACTTTGAGCATATATCATTTGACTGTGCTACGTATTGATTGAGGAGGAGAAGTCCACAGATTATTGTCACGTTTCCTTTTACCCAAAATAGAACCTGTTCTCTTCTCATGCACATGATGTATAGCCTGAGGTGATTCCATTCTTCTGCGTTTGGCAGGAGGAGGTTCATGATAATCTTCCTCTTCTGCTGGACTTAGAAGTTGAGTAGGAATAGATTCTCGTGGTGTTACAACATCAGATAAACCGATATAAGCATTAGCACTGGATCTGTCGTTAGGCAAAATTCTTTGGATGCTAAATTACTACTTGAAGCATCAGATGACTTTTCACAATCAACTTTAGGTTTGTCCTGCCGTAGTGCAGTTGACGGACATGAACGAACAGAAAGACGGACGTCGAAAAAGTTGTTTCTACGAACGATTGGCAGTTACAAAAGTGAAAAGAGCAGTTTCAAAATAACTTACTAGCAGAACAAGTCAACCAATTGAGGTTGAACGAGCCATGGCAGTTTCTTGGTCTAGTTTTTTTAAACTCCTTTTTTATTTAACTCAGACAATCTTCCAATCATACAAGCTTGGGATTGTCAGCTATCTAACTGACAAGATCCTCAGATAGTCAGTACACCATATCAGAACAATATGAGACACAGGAGAAAAGACAACAACTTATTTTATAATAATAATGTTCAGGGGTTGTAAGTCCCTGAGCCCGGGTTAATAGTAGAGCAACTCGAAGGACCAGCCTATGTTAGTTAGCATGCACAGGCACATGCAATAGTGAGTAGCTAGGAGCCAAGTTCTCAGTGACTTAGATTTTTGGGTAATAATTAGGAATAAAAGAAAGAGCACATGGTACATACAGGAAAAGGTGGGGTGATACACAGTGGGCATGTGCAAGCACACACCCACACATGCAATGAAACGTGAATAGGGTGATAACGAGTTCCAATTGTTCTGGTGCACCAGAGTTCACTCAGGTGCAGCAGATGCCATCTCTTGCTGGCGTTTGTGAGAAGATCCCGAACAATAGGAAATTTTTCTCTTTTTAACAGCCAATATTTTTAATTATAACTTAACCCGACGTTTCGACTTCTTGCCGAAGTCCTCTTCAGGGGTCAACTGAGGTCGAAAATATTGACTGTTAAAAAGAGAAAAATTTCCTATTATTATAATTATTTCAGCCGAGAATGACTGAATCAACTTATTTTATATATTTTCTATTTTTAATAGTTACATATAAATTATATACCTCAATATCCTTTAACTCAACATCAATTTGAGTCCACCAGAGGGATTCTTGAGAAAGATTTATCTATAAATTTGAAATACAGTTTAACTTCAAGTCACTAATACCATTCAACACTTCTTACTTTGAGAGAACGAGCAGCAAGAAGTATACTACCACACACAATAGCAGCAAGAAGTATACTACCACACACAATAGCAGCTAGAAGTATACTACCACACACAATAGCAGCAAGAAGTATACTACCACACACAATAGCAGCAAGAAGTATACTACCACACACAATAGCAGCTAGAAGTATACTACCACACACAATAGCAGCAAGAAGTATACTACCACACACAATAGCAGCAAGAAGTATACTACCACACACAATAGCAGCTAGAAGTATACTACCACACACAATAGCAGCAAGAAGTATACTACCACACACAATAGCAGCAAGAAGTATACTACCACACACAATAGCAGCTAGAAGTATACTACCACACACAATAGCAGCAAGAAGTATACTACCACACACAATAGCAGCAAGAAGTATACTACCACACACAATAGCAGCTAGAAGTATACTACCACACACAATAGCAGCAAGAAGTATACTACCACACACAATAGCAGCAAGAAGTATACTACCACACACAATAGCAGCTAGAAGTATACTACCACACACAATAGCAGCAAGAAGTATACTACCACACACAATAGCAGCAAGAAGTATACTACCACACACAATAGCAGCAAGAAGTATACTACCACACACAATAGTCTCTGGTGAAAATCCGATTGCTAATGTAGTCCTGAAGCACTTGTTCAAGTAGTTACTAATGGAATAATTAAAGGATGCCAGCACAGACATCAAGATCACAATTATACTTACCAAGTGATTTCATTAATTTTTTCTGATTTTTCAGCTTCAATTCATCGAGAAAGTCATTCAAAATCTAAAAAGAAGGAAGGTTAAGATAATTATATTATATTATATGAACAAAGAAATACACTCACCTCCTGAGGTTTTCTCACATAGACAATCCTAGATCCTATACAAGGGAACACAAAATATAACTTGAGCTGTACAAATATCCATATTGACATCTTACTGTGAGAATACAATATTCATAATGATGAATGCTGTCTTCAATCTCCTCAAATTCCTTCCTGGTACAATAACTTCTAGGAATTGAAAAAAAAGTTCTCATTATAGTGATGGTTTTCTACTGCTAGCTCTATAGTGTATGTATATATGTTCATGCGTACCTGGAAGGTTTCTTTCGTTGTTTCATGAGGTAATAATACACATATGCAACATCTTCCGTTAAACATGGGTCATCTTCTAACTTGGCCGCTAAAAATACGCATGCCATCACCACATTCTGGAAAATGACAAAAAAATAAGTAGATCACAGACATGTAAGACAAGGGCTAGAGTAAGTTTGACCCATCAACTAACAAAAGCTTACCATTATAGGAATCTTGATAAAATATCTTCCACAGAAGAATCTGTGAAATATTACTCTGGTGGTAGAGATATCACCACTTGGGATAACTCCAGCAATTTTCCAGCCGTTTCAATTAGGTCGCATCCTGCGATAGAAGATCTTCTTCAAGATCTTGTGGACAGCCATCTTCCCTAGACGGGGTATTACATAGTTGGTCTTCTTGGACGATAAAATCGTCGAGATTCATAGCCAAAAAAAGAAAAGAAGGAACGTATGGGAGAAGTCGTCATGATACACCTTATAAAACACTACAGCGTTACTACTGTACGCTAGTAGTTTAAGGTTGTAAGCTTTTATAGACAAAGCTACAGTAGCGTTCGAGGTAGACGCTACATTTTCACGCACGTTCAGTACTTGTTTAGTCTTACTAGCCATAACGCTGATAAGTTTAGCCAGGTGAGCTTAGCGTGGGTACACTAGGATACTCACACAAGACGACACGATACGTCACCTCACGGAGTCTCGCGCGCGTATCCAGACCCCTGACCACCCTTTACCCGAGCGAGCGTGTGAAGGGAGGAAAAGGGTCTGGCTACGCGAGACTAACCTAAAGGTGTAATTGACAGCAAGTGTTGTGTTATTCTGACTCCTCATAAGTGGTGTATGATGACTAACAAAGCCATCATTCACTTTATTAAGTTTAATTTTGCTTATTGTTGATCATCACTTTTTGTATTTCAATGAGGTTTATCAACAGTTAGACCTAGTTAATTACAAAGGAGAAGGAGGGGTGGTGGGGCACACCGGAAGTGGGCCACACCAGGGAGAATAGGAAAGATGGAAGAAGGGGGGGTCACGTGAGAGTAGGTAACACGTGGCCAGTGCCAAAAAGCAGAAGGAAAAGGGACCAAGCAACCGAGGACTGCCAGAGGATACCGTTCACAAGATACTCATGTCGGCAGCAGAGGGACGCGGACCGGAGAGCCGATCGACGAACTCCCCGGGTGCAGGTGGGTCCAGAAGCCCGGCTCCGGTTGTAGCGGCGGTGCCACTAGATTCGGCTCTGGTGGAGATGATCGCGGCCAGAGTGACTGCCAGCGTGACTGCCCAGCTAAGAGAAGCGGCCAGCAGCGGGAGTAGAGAGGGAGGCAGTGCTCAGCCAGAGGGCGCAACACCTAGGAGGGAGGAGAGCAGGACGGGAGATCCCCCAGCGGAGCAGCACATTTGAGAGACTGGGGTTAAGCAAAAAAACAAAAAAAAAAATCTGAGAAGTATACCTGGGAGATGAGGGACAGGAGAGAGAGTAGGGAAAGTCAGTCAGGGTTATTGAGTGTAAAGGGAATAATAAGAATAAGCGAGGAGGGGAGACGGGTAGTAGGGGCAGGGCCCAAAAACGGGTCTAATAATGATCGTAAAAGTATGAGAGCGGGCGGAGGCCCAAAGTACGAGAGCGGGCGGAGGCCCAGAGTAGGAGAGCGGGCGGAGGCCCAGAGTATGAGAGCGGGCGGAGGCCCAGAGTATGAGAGTGGGCGGAGGCCCAGAGTATGAGAGCGGGCGGAGGCCCAGAGTATGAGAGCAGGTGGAGGCCCAGAGTATGAGAGCGGGCGGAGGCCCAGAGTATGAGAGCGGGCGGAGGCCCAGAGTATGAGAGTGCCTGGAGTAAGAAAGTGGGTGGAAGCCCAAGGCAAAATGGGCAGAGGCCCAGGGATAAACGACGGCAGTGGCCCAAGGGTAGTCTCATGATGATTACGATTGCTCCTATTGGACAGGTGGCGAGCTGGGAGCAGAGCTAACGGCAGTAGAGATGGAGACACTGCATTTACCATCCTTTGCTGAAGAGAAGGAGGAGAGGGAGCGTAGCGGCAGAGAGCCAGATGGAGGCACACGGCCCTGGGAGAGGGACAGGGGAGCACTTCAAGAGAGAGCTGCGGAAGTGGATAGCAGTAGGCCGTTCGTGCTAGGAGAGTCTCTACCAGTAGTACCAGCGATGCTGGTGAAACGCATCCTCAAAGGGGAATATATAGACATGGCAGAGCTGCTCAGGGACAATGTGGAGGCAGAAAGGAGGAGAGTGTCAGGAAACGAAGGCAGCCAGGTTCCCCGTTCAGGCCGGCGAGAGCTACCGGACTTTGAGAGCTGGCTCCAGTGCTTCAGCTCTTATGCTGCACTGGTCTGTCAGATGTACCCTCAAAAGGCACGTGAGCTGTGGGCGTATCAGGCCATGATGGTGTCAGAGCACAGGAAGTGCGGCGGAAGGGGGTGGTTACTGTATGACAGTGCCTTCCGCCAGCAGATCACGTCACTGAAAGAGGTCGATTTTTCCAAGATCAATCAGAGCCTGTACTCAACAACATTCCTGGCCTATGGCGGCCGGAGACAGTGCTGCACACACTGTATGCTCTCAGACCACCCAACGGAGGAGTGTGCATTGCACCCTGGAAGGGACGTACCTGTGGTCCAGATTCAGGACCAGTACTCAAAGAGAGCTAGGCGCCCAGATGGATCTGGGGGTAGTAGTGACCACTTGAGACGAGCAGGCAGACGAGGGGCATGCTACGCGTATAATGATGGCCGGTGCTCGCTCCCATATTGTCGGTTCGAGCATGTCTGCTCTCTGTGCGGAGGAAATCACAGGAGAACAGCTTGCAGGGACAAGGACAATATTAGAAAAGATGCAGGCACAAAGCGCAGAGTCTGAACTAGGTGGTCATAAAGATTGTTGTCTTGATCAGTCGAACTGCTTGGTGATTCACATGTAATGAAAATATATCCCATAGTCAATAGGTGAATGGAGATGGTAAGGCCAAACGTCGGGCCTGACTGGGAAAGGGTGGCTCAAAGCCGCTTGGGGGGGGGGGGGGATAATACAAGCCCATGCACTCTATACAAAAATTAAATAAATCATAGTAAAAGAATAATAATAAAAATAATAATAATAATAACAATAATAAATAAAAATAATAGTAAGAATATATAATATATATATATAGAGAGAGAGATAATGATTAGAAGAATAACAGGAACAGGTAGGAATGAGTCAGGGGCAATAAGGGCAGAGGGTATAAGGTTATCAATCAGCTACGGCTGACAGTGAAACTGGTGTGCACGACGTGTAGGTAGGGGGAGCGATGTATCCATACACACGGCACCTAGAGACGATGGAGAGCAGAAGACCGAGCAGACCTCGGGTGCTTCCTCGGAAACTGCAGGAAATAGTCACCCCGCTAATTGTTGAGGAGTGGGCTCGACGTCTGGCAGGCCACCCCGACGGCAACTTCAAGAACTATATTCTAAGGGGACTGACAAATGGGTTTAGAGTGGGTTACAGACATGGGAGATGTTCGTGCACGGCAGCAAAGTCGAATATGTGGTCAGCGGATCATAACCCTACCGTGGTGGACCAGTACATTCAGAAAGAAGTCAGCCTGGGTAGGGTGGTAGGCCCCATGGTGAGAGAAGAACTTCCAGAGGCTCAGGTGAGCAGATTTGGGGTCATTGAGAAACCACACCAACCTGGTAAGTACCGCCTCATAGTCGACCTCTCTCATCCAGAGGGAAAGAGTGTGAATGATGGTATAGAACCAGAACTGTGTTCCCTTCAGTATACATTAGTAGATGCAGCAGTGGAGAGGGTGCTAACAAAAGGACAACAGGGGGTGATGTTGGCGAAATTTGACATTGAAAGTGCCTATCATATGGTGCCAGTACACCCGGAGGATAGACACCTCCTAGGTATGGTATGGAAAGGGGGCCTCTACATAGACACCGTCCTACCTTTTGGACTACGTTCTGCACCCAAAATTTTTAACGCGGTGGCTGATGCACTACAATGGATTCTGGGACGGGAGGGGATTGAAACATTGCACTACCTCGACGATTTCTTAATACTAGGCGAGCAAGGTGGGATGGCTGACGAGTCACTTCGGTCAGCACTGGACTGCTGCGGGCTGCTAGGGGTTCCAATTGCAGCCCACAAGACAGAGGGGCCAGCGACCAAGATCACCTTTCTGGGAATAGAAATGGACACAGTGTCAAAATCACTACACCTCCCAGCAGAAAAGTTGAAACGTCTGCTACAGCTAGTGAGAGAGTGGACGGGGAAACGAGGCTGCACGAAAAGAGAGCTGCAGTCATTGATAGGGCAACTCCAACACGCCACATGCGTGGTACGACCAGGAAGGTCATTCCTGAGAAGAATGATTTCACTACTGGCCATAGCAAAGAAACCACACCATCGAATCCGGCTAAACCGAGGTTTTAAATCTGACCTGCAGTGGTGGGCAACTTTCTTATCTGGGTGGAATGGCAGGAGCATGATGAGGACAGGGGCTAGGAGCCACTATGAGGTAACCTTGACATCAGATGCTTCAGGTACCTGGGGCTGTGGGGCATTTACGTCAGGAGGGGAGTGGTTTCAGGTGAAATGGCCAGACTCATGGAAAGATACCAACATATGGTAAAGGAGCTCCTCCCAATTGTGTTAGCAGTGGCTCTGTGGGGAGACTCATGGGCAGGCAAGCTGATTCGTTGTCGCTGCGACAATGCAGCAGTGGTTGAGGTAGTGAACTCAGGGGTGAGCAGGTGCGAGAAGGCCATGCACCTAGTGAGAAGTGCATTCATCTTCCAGGCAATGCACGAGGTATCACTGTGGGCAGTACACATTCCTGGGGTGGAAAATCGAAGTGCGGACGCGTTGTCACGCGATAACAGCAGTTTATTTTTCTTCCAGAATCCAGAGGCAAGGGAAAGACCAACGGCCATTCCCCCAGCGCTATTGCAGGCACTGGTTCTACAGAGCCAGGACTGGACATCGCAGAATTGGATCGATGTGCTAGCAGCCTGTTCACCAAAGGCCTGGCAGATTTGACACAACGGACGTACAGAAGTGCTCAACGCCGGTACCTGCAATTCTGCGCTCAGGGCAAACTGACAGCAATTCCAGCCACAGAGACAATACTGTCTTATTTTGTAACCCAGCTAGCAAGAGAAGGCCTGAAACATCGGAGCATCAAGGCGTACCTTTCCGCAGTGCGGTTCCTACAGATAAGCGAGGGCAAAGGGTACCCATTTGTGCTTCCTCTTCATAGGCTGCACTACATTCTGCAGGGTGTCAAGAGACAAGAAGCCAGACAGGGGGCAGGGAAGAGGGAGAGGTTGCCAGTCTCTCCGAACATCTTGAGGAAGATGAAAGCGGTGTTACAGGCAGGGAGCGAGAACCAGGACACAAAAATGCTATGGGCGGCAGCATGCTTGGAATTCTTCGGGTTTCTTAGATCAGGAGAAATGACAGTCCCAAGTGATGCGGCTACAGTAGCGTTCGAGGTAGACGCTACATTTTCACGCACGTTCAGTACTTGTTTAGTCTTACTAGCCATAACGCTGATAAGTTTAGCCAGGTGAGCTTAGCGTGGGTACACTAGGATACTCACACAAGACGACACGATACGTCACCTCACGGAGTCTCGCGAATCCAGACCCCTTACCACCCTTTACCCGAACGAGCGTGTGAAGGGAGGAAAAGGGTCTGGCTACGCGAGACTAACCTAAAGGTGTAATTGACAGCAAGTGTTGTGTTATTCTGACTCCTCATAAGTGGTGTTGACTAACAAAGCCATCATTCACTTTAATTTAAGTTTAATTTTGCTTATTGTTGATCATCACTTTTTGTATTTCACTCCACGTAATGAGCCAATGAACTTTCAACCCAAAACGCGCATGCGCAGAAGGGTATTAATAGTCCAGTCCACAAGAGCAAACATTCCTCACAATTGTTCCCTAACTACAACCATTTCTAACAGGGAGCTGTGAATCTTCAGGAGGAGACCTGTCAACACTTGCCTTAAGATACTAGGCATAGAAGAGTATTTATTTCAACTGATAAGCAGAGTGACTGTCAGTGGCAGAGCAGCGAGGGAACACTGCAGCCATTCTGGGTAGTGCCAACCCATACAAGGACATTTTATAAATATTATAACAAATATTATTATTATTATTATTATTATTATTGTTGTTGTTGAAATTTGGAAATTACTTGGTCATAATTAAGTTCAAGCGGTTTAAGTAAGCTCTCATAAAAACATATGTTCATGAGAGCATACTGAAACCGTTTGACGTCCTGTCTGTCTGTTTGTCTGTCTGTCTGTCTGTCACGCTCTGATTTTGGAGATTACTGACAATTAACAATTGATTTAGGTATGAACTTATTCAGGACGAAGATTTAAGACCTAATATTGTGCTACTTTTTTTAATTTCAGGCTATTCGTTGAGAAAAAGTGAAGCTTTCAACTCCGCGTAGGTACCAGCTTTTATGGGCAGCGTCACGTCATAATCACGTGAGCAAATAATTTCTGCAGCCAGCGCGCGGTGTACTTAGCTTTATGCTCAGGCTCCAGCGTTACTCCAGGGCAAAATGTTACAGGTGAGTGTTTCTGGCTAGTTTAGCTCTTATGAAGACATTTAATAGCGCTGAGGGTTCGCACCCTTGGTGCTTCATTATAGTACGTAATTTTAATTGGGGAAAACACAAACACACTGAACAGAAATGAGAGGAGTGAATAATGACCTGGCTGAAGGCTGTATTATATAGTTGCCTGAGAAGATACAGAGGAAAAGTATAACTAATTAGTGCATGAATAGAATGTTATTTAATGTATGAAAGGCTGAATAGTGAATGAATGTATGTAAGTATAGAGTAATGTAATGAATGAGACTGTCCATGTGATGATAATGTGCACCTTCTCTTACCTTCAAATTCGTAGGTCTGTTGGTAATCAATTACATTTTTTGATGCAGTAGGATAGTTGATTTGCTTGAGAAGAGGAACCCGAGCTAACTCTCCTGATAATTTGCTGACTCTGAGCCTGAGCTTACAGTGATCTTAGCATTTGAAACTTTTCTCATTTTGGAAGTAAACAAAAAACAGCAACAACTATTGATTTTCTTCTATAATTATGGATTATTTGGTCTGATTAATCTCATTTTCCCTTTATTATTCTTTCGAATGCTTATATTATTCTAGAATTATTCCACAATGCAATTTCATGTCTATTATTCCAGAAAAATGCTAGCATAATTTGGCAGGGTCTAGTCATCAGATCACTTCAGTGGAATTCTATTGTAGATAAGTTGCTTGTGCTGCTGTAGTAGCACACGACAATTGAGTAAAGCTATAAAAACTCAGCCAAACTATCACACAAAGACAACTAACTAAAACAAAGGGAAAAAGACAAAAATATCTCCAGACTTAATACTCAGTCTCAAATTGATACAGAACTAAAGAACAAAGTACAATTACAGAACATAAAATAAAACAAAATAAATGATACACAAAAACAAGCAAGAACTATAAAAAGTATGGACAAGCTTAAGTATAACAGATAAGAAAAATGAAAGCACAAAATAGTAAAGGAAAAAAGAAAGAACTGAACAGAAGAGTTAAAGAACTGAATAGAATGAGAGAGTTACAAGTGTACAAGCCCGGCCCTTTGCGGCCGCGCCTTGGAGGGACCGGGGCCTGTGTCCCGGTCCCGCTGGACGGTTTGGTTACCTGGTTGTATATATGAGTGGAATGGAATGGGGATTGCATAAGATAAGGGCAGGCATGAGAAAGGTAAAGTTAGAATAGAATAATAATTGTTTGTATGAATGCAGTGAAGGTATACTAATTAGTGAATAGGTGGTCCATTAGCACCTACAGCTAAATCAGTCCACAGAGCCTGTAGTTGAGGAAGCATTAGTTGAGGGGTGGGGCTGCTCCAGCTGCCAAGCTCAAAAGAATAGAATGACTAGAAAAACAAAAACAAAGGTATGAACTTAATCAGACCTTTTATTGTGCTTTTTTTTTTTTTTTTTTTTTTGGGGCTAATTTTTATAAAACGCGAAGCTGCCAGCTCCATAATGTAGGCCTATTGGAAAAATATGCTTTTGAATATCTAAAACAAGCATCATTCAAGGCTGGAGTACATGGTCAAGGCTGGTCAGGCTATGGCTTGACCACTTTTGTGGGGATGACTTTATATTCATTGGGAAACAAACAGATAATTTATTTGGAGGCATGTTTAAACTCCTTCATAGCAAAAAACATAGAAAGATATTTGTCATTTGGTCTTCAATGTAATTCATTATGATTTGATTCAAGTATAAGTCTACTAAGAAGTGGCAAATTTAATTCCATATCTCTGTGTACTGGTCACACTCGTGACCACACCTTATCCTAGCCTGACCACTACTAATGTAAAGCTCCCTCCGGTCCTATCATTATACTGGCAATATGTTACTATGCCAGTGTAAACCAAAATGTATGAATCAAGTTCTTAATCCTGCCAATGAAAAAGACATTGATGAAAAGGAAATAGCACATCTTGCAGTCCCTCAGAATCTCTCACCCATTGGTGCCTATGATCAGTTTTCCAACTTCACCGTATTGAAGCGTGTTACTACCAGAATTTTTCGTTTCATCAACAATTGCAGGATCAAGATACATGCTGAACGCAACAAAGGTTATTTTTGGCAACATCTGAGTTGCAGATGGCAGAGAACTATTGGATCAGAATTATTCAACGTGATCATTTTGAACAAGACTTGATTGCACTTGCAAAAAAGCAGAACCTCTCAGCATCAAGCCCATTGCTACCTCTCCAACCATTTTGTTGATGACTCTAATTTACTTCGTCTGAGCGGAAGACAACAACATTCAGCAATGTCATATCAATCTCGTCATCCTATAATAATCCATGGCAAGTATTATGATTACTCGTTTGATCATACACGATGAGCACTTGAGACTACTCCATGGAGGCCCAACCTTGCTCACTGCTTCTCTCAATAGACGATTTCACATCGCCCGTGGAAGGAATGTCAGATCTGTGACTCGCCAATGTGTCACATGTCGTAAGCATGCTGCCATGCCTAAAGGACAACTTCCAGCTGACTGAATCACACCTGGCTTCATTTTTGACCAGGTTGGAGTAGATTGTGCTGGTCCCGTACTCGTACAAGTATGGTCGTGTGCGCAAGCCTGTGTTAGTGAAAGCCTATATTATATGTGTATTTGTATCTCTAACTGTGAAGGCAGTTCACCTTGAACTTGTGACAGACCTTACATCTCAAGCATTCTTGGCCTCTCTCAAGCGTTTTATCTCTAGACATGGATTACCATCACTAATATGGGAGTGATAATGGCACCAATTTTGTCGGAGTGGCCAGAGAGATTAAAGAACTTTATCAGTTTCTAAAACAGCAGTCTACTCAAGATCACATTCAGCACTACTTGTCAGAGAAGAAAATCGTTTGGAGGTTAATCCCACAACACGCTCCTCACTTTGGAGGACTTTGGGAATCTGCCATCAAATCAGTGAAGATTCACTTGAGGCGTATTCTAGGAGATGTCAAGCTGACCTATAAAGAATTTTCTACCACTTTATGCCAAATTGAAGCTGTTCTAAATAGCAGGCCATTAGTACCACTTCCTAATGATGTTGAGGAATTGAACTACTTACTCCGGGACACTTTCTTGTAGGCAAACCTCTTACTGTTCTTCCTGAATCTCAACCTACAGGATCCATGTCTCTTCTGAAGTGCTGGCACTTATGGAAGCATTTTTGGAAGCACTTTTGGAAGCGTTGGTCTTCAGATTATGTGACTCAGCTTGGTGGATTCAGCAAGTGGCGACATCCTTCTCGCAACATTCAACTCGGTGATTTAGTAGCAATTCACGAGGACTCTCCTATCATAGCCAGATGGCCTCTTGCCCGGGTGATTAAAGTTCATCCTGGAATGATAACCTTGTTCGAGTTTCTACCGTTCGAACCGCTAATGGAACGTACACTCGTCCTATCACAAAACTTGCACTCATCCTCCCTAATGAAGAATATTAGCAGTCAAGAAGTAACATTGTAGTGATTCAACTGTTCACCACGATTACACTATTATCTAACCTCATCTCACACAATGGTTTTTGGTCCACATGAACAGGTCAAACCAGTTACTATTCTAGTTGTCAGTCACACTTTTTCTCTTGCTGTGTTGTTTGAATGATCAATGATAGTTTGTCTTCATTTGACTCTTTGTTTTGAGTAAAGTACTTAGCTAGCTAGCTACTTTGAGTAGGTCAGGGATAGGTTAAGCAACTATAGACTTGGATTTTGGTATTCTGGAGACGTCCCTCTCTACCTACAAACTATTGACAGGAAAGAACTCTACACTTAGTATTCCACTATTGCTATTCATTTTTACTGAGGCGTTAAAAAGTTGCCAAATTGAATTAGTTAAGCAAGTCTATAGCAATAGATCGAATTACTTTTTGTATTCCATGTAATTATGTTATGCTAATTTAATTAGATAATATCAACATATAAACATCCTGATTATTCTGAGCTAAATTTTCATGCTGGAAGTGCAATGCGTCATCAACAAGAAGTGACCTCAGTATCGGTTCAACATTCTGGAGTTCAGTTGTTGAGAATGACGAAGACATTCTACTAGCTGCACTACTTCTATTAAAGAAGTAGTGCAGCTAGTAGAATGTCTTGATAAATTATCAGTTGCCATAAGCCAACTCAGGGCCTCTCCAGGGTACAATGCCAAACTAAAGTGGTAAAAAAGGAATCAAATCAATTCATGAATGGAATAATTGATTGTAAATCAAAAAGTGATAATGTTCCTCTTATATGCATTTGCCGAACACCTTGGATAGAAGGAAGTACATCAAAAGCAGTGTATCATGAAAAGCAAAAACAATTCAACAGTCACCGTTGTTGTACATGTCAGAGATGGTTTCACCATTATTGCCTGTCTATGTGTCACGTAGATGTTCCTAAAATATCTCAAGATTTTATCTGTCCTAATTGTAAGATACCACCTACTATTCCTTGGCATAACAGAAAATACAGAAATACGTGTACTTCAGATAACTTATTGGATACTATTTTGATACACAGTATGCAAAACCCGAAATTCTTTGAATGTTTGGGTTCTAGTGAGGCAGAACATGTTTTGAAAGTAGAAATTCGTGATTTTATCAAAAGCAATGCGGAAATCGGTAAAACAAGATTTTTGGACTATGTTAAATCAATTGTTTCAGGACAGCAGTATGATTGCTTTGGTTCAGAATATGAACAATGTCTTCAGGTTTTTAAATCAGTTTGGCATCTAGAATTATGTCTGGAGTGCAGTTCACCTCACTGCCCAAGACCCAAGAAACCAGGTAACCAAATGGATATAATTTGCAGCCTCAAAGCCTTGAAAGATTTTCTGACCAGATAAAGAAGCAATTTCCAGAAAATGGTTAAGCACTAAGCTACTGTGGTGCAACTTTTCCATCTCTGTCACCAAAAGATGCTTCATCCTGTCATAGAAGAAATATAGTTGATTTGGAAGATAATGATGGAGGCCCCAATGTGTATGAATGCAATGGAGTAAGTTGTCAAAAAATGTGTGTTCTTTAGCAAACATCCTTGGTTAACTCCCTTTAATATCAATTCTTTTAAAAAGGAATTTTTGAATGAACTTGATGAACTTCCTGTCATATTGCATATGCTGGGGGAAAAAAGTATGTTTTGGCAGGATATTCACTGCATCGTCCTGGGCATTTCGTGTCCGTAGTATATTGGCGGGGGAAAAATATCGATATGATGCACAGGACTTACAAATAGCACCAGACTTGAAACCTTCAAACAGTATGACTGCGAAGAAAAAGGGTCACATTATTTTTATTTAATGTTTTAAAGTAAGACTAATTTGAATTGAACCTGATATAAAGTAGTGTTGTTTTGGTTAACTAAAACTAAAACCAAAACCCCTTAGTTTTGGGGTATTTTACTTTTGGTAAGAATAACTAAAACTAAGCTGTAGAAAACATGAAAAAACTAAGATTAAATATTTTAGAAGACAGTAAATTTGATAATAACTAAAACTACCAGTAGAGTGGATGACAAAAACTAAAACTAAGCAATTTTTATTGTAACCAATTCACCTTGAATCATGTCATTATTAAATGAAGATATAGCTAAATTGCCATCAAGTAATTATTCTGTAAACTACATAAAAAAAATCCTACTTTATTTATAATACATGTTTTCACAGAAATATGCCATTTTTGAAGTTCTTTGGGAAAACTACATTAACTACTTTTTAGGGAGTCTCATTATTGAAGAATTTGAGAGGCAACATAAATTATCTAAAACTAAGTCAATTGATAGTATAACTAACTAAATCTTCTACATGGTGTTAAAGAAAAACTAAAAACTAACTAAATCTTCAGGGAGAATTTGGCAAAAAACTAAAACTAAGCATTCAAGATTTTTTTAGTATGATCAACTAAAACAAAGAAAGTCTGGAATCACTAAACCAAAACAACACTGATATAAAGAATATTTGTTACCCTCACAATTATATTCTTTTCTGTCTGAAAAAGAGAAATTCCTACTTTAACAACTTTCAACTGTCACTCTCCCACTCCCCAAGAACTATAAAAATATTAAATAAAAAATAATTATAGCAAAAATACTGAAATAATTATATTATTATACACAATAATATAGCTGATAATATAATAATTTATATTAATAGTAATAATAATTATTTATAATAATAATAAAAATGTATAACAATAATATATATTAATAATAACTAATCGTCAATACTCTTCCACTCCCTGCAGATAGCTAACCCAGCAATATTAACATCACTGTCTTTTATTTTTGACATAACAAAATTTAATTTAATTTTTAATCATTACAGTACAAATTTTTATATCTATTGTTATTATTATTATTATTACCGCATTAATTATTATTTTTATTATAAATGTGTTCATGTAACTTGTAGTTTAAAATCTGAATTTTTTATCATTATTGATTCAATTTTTTTCTCCAGAATGACTGACTTTAATCCTCTGAAAAGGGAGGGAGATTAAATGCCCGCCCACGCATTTATTTTGTGCAAGTATTTCTAGACTTGAATTTGATTCAATTATTATAAAATGCAGGGTTAAGAATGATAGCTATAGTTTGACCAAATAGAAAATTCAACAGTTTCAAATTACATGTTTATTATTAACTAGTTCAGTCATGGTACAATATTTATATATACACTTTGGCCATGTAGGAGGCTACTCCTACTCTGCCAACTAGATACCTCATGCTAGCCAGACCCTGTTTGGTGAAGGGTCTGGCTAGCAAGACTACTACTGCTCTAGCATTAGAGGTAGTATATCATGGTAAAGGTGGTTGGTCTGCAGTGCTGTATGATTACATGAAGATGGCAACGGCTTGAGAATACCATAAGCCCAACTCTAGACTACTCCAGATTGTTCCTGCTACTCCTGCTCTCATGGTTTTAGGCCGCAATTCCTACTGTTACACCGGAAGTCCTACTCCCACTCCTGCTTTTAGTTCTCCTACTCCTACTCCTACTCCTGCTTTTAGTAACCTCCCCCTTACAACTTCCCAGCGTAGCTGTTAGGTAAAGGGATCTCCTGAAAATCAACTTTCTGGGTAGTGCTAATAGAAGGTCGTAGAGGAGAGCTCCTGTCCCTAGGAGTAGGCAGAAATGGCTCTAAATAGACAAGGTCTATAGACACTACCATAGCTGTTATTGGCACTGAGCACTAGCTAACACCACCTCGCACCAAGCTAGCTAACACCACCTCACACCAAGATAGTTTGCACCACCTAGCACAAAACCAGCTAAGGCCATGCAGAGTTATAATTAGTTTCTCAGGCAAAAAAAACATGCGGGAAGCGGCTTTTTTTTTTTTTTTTTTTTTTTTTGCGCGGTCACTGATGTACTCAAAAGGCTTGATGCAACTCTGTGACTACACTAGTTTTGTTGAAGAACTGCAGCAAGATAATTGACCACAGATAAAAAAAATTGAAGCGGGCGGTGCTTGAGAAACTAATAAATAACTTTGTGTGGCCTAAAAAGCTAACTGAGCGCCTTTTGTGCGCCTATTCACCACCAATAATTAATGGCGGGCGCCTCTCGCGCGTGGTGCGGCCTTTGTGCAATTTATTGCGCATGCGTAATAGTATAGCTGATCTTTTACCTTTTTGTAACATCACTATAATTAATTATACATCTTCATTGTATTTGCACTTTCTATTAGACTAAGACTTTCTCTACTTTATGGCTCCACCGGTTCCCCACCCTCCCTCCTTCCCCACCCTCCCTCCTTCCCGAGATGGGGTGTGTAGCCCCTTTTATTTTATTTTTATTTTTGTACCTTTTCTTGCTTTGCCTTTGTGTATATACAGGAAGTAAAAAAAATAAAATAAATAAATATTAAAAAAAACAAAAAAAAACTATTAGACTAATAGACTGATCGTTATAATAAAATTCAAAATGCAACTACTACAAAAAAGAAAGTGGGCGGTGCTTAAGAAACTATTATATTGCACTCCAGACAGCAGCGTCACCACACACGTACCATACCAAGAAGCGCATACGTTCCGGGTCACCTGACCCTCCCGATAAGGGTGTCTGGCCGTGGCCCGCGCCAGCAGTTCTGGGGCGGAAACCATTCAGTGGTTCAACCATTCAGTGGTTTAGCAGTGGAAACCGTTCAAGACTGAATGGGCTGATTCCCCGTGCTGCATTGTAGAGTGTGAGAGTGTAAACTTCTCCTTTCGGACTTACAACTCGGGTGGAATAGGTTGAAATGGCAGTAAAGTGTTTCAGCGTAAGTTGTATAAGAATTTTGCACTTTTTATATAAAAGGGAATGTAGACTGTAGTATCCCTCACTAGCTACCTCAACTATAAACCTTGTGTGGCAGTACAAGAAACAGGTAGCTAGCTAATTGTGATATAGTTAACGACAAAAAGTTGGATAAGAAGTTTTGTTTAATAATCCAATTTTTTTTTGTTGTATATTTTGTATGACTGTTGTAATTATTGGCAGCAGACTAAACATTCAATAGACTATAAACTAGGTAGTACACATAAATTTATCAGCTACATGTTTTCACTCTGCTAGATCTGTACAAGTGATGAGTGTATGTAAAAGCTAATTTTCCTCCCACGGAGGATTCATATAGAATCTTTTGTTGGTTGGGGGAGGGGGGGGTAGTCTGGCGTTGCCGACCCTTTTCCTTCCCTATATTGGTGGGCGGAGAGGAAGGAAAGGGTCTGGTAGCTCTAGTATCAACGACTTGTGCAAATGACATCACAGGTTTATTGCGTCATCATTAACGCGTAGGCTAGAATCAATCGCGAGTCAAACATTTCATTGCAAGTAAACATTTTGCTGGAATGTCTCGTTGCGACTGTGGTGTTTCAATAATGCAGAACAACAACAATAATAATGGCTGGTTCACACTTTGGTAGGAGTTGGTCATATACAAGTGACAAACTCTGGAAACAAGCACTCTTTCCGTACCCTGTAGGAAGAGCTACAAAAACATCTCTTTTTAAAATTCGCTTTCATCTGTTCTGGCTTTATGCATGAAACTGTAATTTCTAAACACGCTCTTCATCACTTGATCTTCCATAGCTAACAACATGGAATAAACTGGGCGCATTGAATATGTGATTGAGGAATGCGCTTAATTAACGATTCTGCAATCTGATTGGAGTGCCACTATTTCGGCGACGCCAGACTGGGGGGGGGGGGGGGGGAGTGGAATTTTGTATAGTCAAAAAACTGTTTAGCCACATGAATATGGTGAAGTCACGAACATGAAACAGATTGTCAGATGAAAACTAGTATGAATTGGTATGAAAACAAGAATCCTGTTATTTACTGTGAACTACTCTCAGTAGTACTGAGGGACAGATAAGAGCAGTTAGCTAGCTCTAGCTACCCTAACTGAGAGAATCTCATAGCAACTTCCCAGTTCTCACTTTAAGACTGACTGAAATATTTATCCAAAAACAAGGCTACATATAGTGTTACACAGCAAAGTGAATAGGTGATGATTAGCTTGTTAGAAAGTGATAAGAGGTGCATGTTGCAATAATCAATGACGCATAATTGTGAACAAAACAACAATAAACCAGGTGATTCCAAAGTTCAAAGTTCACATTTACATTATATAACTAATTTTTAGAATAATCTGCAATGGTTGAGAGTTTCTTCTGTGCAGAAGCCATCCAGATTAGTGTCTCATGTAGTTAACTCTCACAATGGATGGGATCCCTTAGAGGAGGTCATTGTGGGACGACTTGACAATCCAAAGGTTCCTCCACTTTCTTCAGAATTCAGGGGTCACTTGCCAGAGAATAAATGGGATTTTTATGAAAAGAATGGAGGGAAAGATTTTCCTCTTGAACATGTCAAAAAAGCCCAAGAGGAAGTGGAAAACTTGTGTTTTATTCTTGAGAGAGAAGGGGTAAAAGTTCGTCGTCCTGACAAAGTTGTTGCAGAAAAAGGATTTGCTACTCCAGAATTTAGTTCTTCAATTACCCACTTCAATAATAATCCAAGGTATTAAATCATAATTTTTTAATTTTATCTTGTATTTAAGAGCTTGATTCATACATTTTGGTTTACACTGGCATAGTAACATATTGCCAGTATAATGATAGGGCCGCACTCCCCCAATTTATGACAGCGAGGGTTCAGATTACTTGGCAACACTTCATCATTAGAGCATGCATACATATATACACGGTGATATGGTAGAATTGTGGATGGTAAGACATGAATATCATTAACCATGGTGAAATAGGTAAGGGTGGTTAGTTCAGGTGAAATAGGTAAGGGTGGTTAGTTCAAATGTTTCTAAGTCCGCGTCCGCCCTGCTCAGCTCAAAGTTTGCATCTGCCCTGCTCAGCTCTGTTCAGTCCCGTGCGGACCTGAACATTAGTAGACTTATGTTTGAATCAAATCATAATGAATTACATTGAAGACCAAATGACAAATATCTTTCTATGTGATCATTTTTTTTTTGCTATGAAGGAGTTTAAACATGCCTCCAAATAAATTATCTGTTTATTTCCCAATGAATATAAAGTCATCCCCACTTAAGTGGTCAAGCCATAGCCTGACTAGCCTTGACCATGTACTCCAGCCTTGAATGATACTTGTTATAGATATTCAAAAGCATATTTTACCAATAGGCTATCTGATTCACTAAATGTGCCTACATGGAGCTGACTAAAGATCAGCCAAAAAAAAAAAGCACAATAAAAGGTCTGGGTAAGTTTATACCTAAATCAACGGCTAATTGTCAGTCATCTCCAAAATCTGAGCATAACGGACTGAGTGACAGACAAGCAGACAGACAAACAAACCATCAGACAGACAGACCATCAGACAGACAGACAGACCATCAGACAGATAGACAGACAGACAAAACAACTACTTTAAACCTCTTGCCAGTGCTGAGGGTAATTAAATAGAACAGTAGCTGGTTTGCACTATTGTAATGTTTCATTATAAACTATTACAGAGATTTCTTACTTGTGATTGGAGACAAGCTAATTGAAGCCTCTATGGGTAGGCGCTGTCGTTTTTTCGAATACCAATCCTACCGCTCTTTAATCAAGGAATATTTTAGAGAAGGTGCTCAGTGGCATGCAGCCCCAAAGCCAGTGATGACTGATGAATTATATGAGGAAGATTACCCCCATGGTGATGAAGCTGCCATGATGGAATGGTGCAAGGCTGGAAAGTTTTGCACAACAGAATTTGAGCCATGCTTTGATGCTGCAGACTTCATGAGGTGTGGGAAGGATATATTTGCACAAAGAAGCCATGTAAGACTTAATGGAGTGAACATTCTAAAACCCTCTGACTTATATCTGTCTAAGCTAGCTTATTCTTGTAATCTCAAGTTCAAGCTTTACTATGTGATGACCCTTGCCTACTAGTGTGTCATTGTAGTTTGCTGCAGTGATGTGTAGCAATTATGGTGTTTGTTATGTTTCAGGTTACCAACTATTTTGGCATTGAATGGATGCAAAGATTACTTGGAGATTCCTACAGAATTCATACTCTGGATTTCCTCAACATCTATGCTCTACACATTGATGCGTCTCTGTTCATTCCAAGACCTGGAATAGTAGTGTTCAACCCAACACTGTCTTGCCAAAACGTTAACTTCTTTGAAAAAGCCGGATGGAAAGTAATTTAAAAATTATAAGCGAGATATGCAGCTAGATTTTTATAGCTAATTTTAGCAATCAATATAACTAGCTGTATACATATTCACAGTTACTAGCTCCATTCCAGCCACAGCACAGTTTGCTCATTCACTAGAATTTGCCACCAAGTAAATCATTCTGTGGTTCAAGCTTTGATATATCTGTGTAGATCATGATGGCACCCAATCCCACAACTCCGGACTCTCATCCCATGTATACATCTTCTGCATGGCTGAGTATCAACACTCTCATGCTGGATACAAGCAGAGTGGTCGTGGAGGCTCAGGAGTACCCTACGCACAAGTTGTTTGAAAGTATTGGTATACAGTGTATCAAAGTTCCCTTCAGAAATGCCTATTCTTTTGGTGGTGGCATCCATTGCTACACTTGTGATATTCGAAGAGCTGGAGGACTACAATCATACTTCTGATGAAATTTTAACTAGAAAATAAAATTTAAACTCAACGGCCAATTGTTAGTTAGTCATTAATTATTTCACACTAACTGCTAGTATTAGCTAGCTAGCCCAGGTGTATGATAATAAAGGAGAGATAACTCAGAGCTAAGTAGAAGTTGAGTGGAACACTATTTATAGTTTCTCACTTCTAGTTTATTGAAAGCCTAAACCTAGTGTTTAGCACCACATTGAAGTATGGGTAGGAGCATGCTGAAAAGAGGTGGGGTGGGGGGGCTGAATTAACTAGAGGCATCCATAGTGTAACTCATGCTAGAATGTTGACAGCTACTTTTAGTCTTATCACTTGTCAACTGTAGCTATTTCAGAAAACAATGTTAAGAAATATTTTTTTCCTGTTTTGGACATGTAGCTATGTAACTATTGTAAGGAGGTAAAAAGTGGAGGGACTGAGGCCACTACAATTAAACTAAATATGAGTTAGCTGCTCCTTATGGCCAAATTTTGTGCAAAATTCTAAAAATAATTTTTAAACTCCTTTTTAAATTGAAGTAAAGCATAAGAATTTTTTCTAAGCCACTGGCTACATTGTTAAATTTAATAATCTTTCAAAGACTCTTACATCTAAGCTAAAGAAGTTGATGTGGTCAAAACTTGTCAATTAACGGCCCTACAAAAGAATTGCAGTTTCCCATGGCTCAAATTGTCTATGCATTGGTAGTTGACAAATAAAACCACATTCCTGAGTTTAGGTTTGCCACAAGGATAGCATCCTTTTCATTTCAATACACAACAAGTCATTACTAAATGGTTGACAACTTCATTGCTCAGTTGACCTATGTAATTATTCATGGGAAGAAGAGGTTGCCCATGTACCAAACATAATATCGAAATCTTGAGAGGGTCTCACTAGATACTAGATGTGCTAGCACATCCATTTGTGCTGAAGCATATTACTAGTTAGTTTTTTTATTGCTTGTAACCTTTCCTGACTTAAACAGTTTAGAAAGGAGGAGTGCAGCACCCAATAAACATCAATCGTGATTACGCAATATGGTAACAGGAATCACTGGCACTTGGTCTAATGCGGAACCATGACAGATGGCCATGAATTTAACAATGTTCTTTGTGTGGTGGAACTATCCATCCTACCATAGTGGAGGGAGACAGAACTATTGACTCAAATCTATAATTCAATTAGGAGCCCACACCACATACATCAACTATACCTTGGTGTACAGCCATCATAGTATTCATCTCACCATGTGATGGTGTTCCCACCCCGCCCCGCCCCTCCCAATAACTAAACATTGCCTACAACTTTACCAAGGGCAAACTTAGCTGAAACTAACTACTGCCTAGCTATCCCTTCAGAATGTTTTACAACTCAAACAATGGAAGAGAAACTGGGTTAAAGTAGCTTGTCAAAAGAAAAGCTGATTTTACATTTTACAATAAACTTTTTATGTCATCTTATAATTCCATTCTTTACTTCTAGTACATTTCATCCTCCAGAAGAAAAAACACCTGATTATGTTGAATCCAAGAACAAGCATGCAAGGCACAGCATACATGCTCTCATAGAGTAAGATGTTGACGATTTTCACAGACCATCAATGAGCTTGGTGAGAGGATAAAGTGAGATATTATTTAAATATATAAAAATACAAATGCATAAAAAACTTGTTAGAGTTTAGCCTGAAGTAGCTTCTTTAGGTGCTTCTCATAGACATCATGAACCTGCACAATAAGACACACCTTACCTAATACTGCGCTCATATTTCTCCTACTACACCACATTACTCACGGGTTTCTTATTGCGAGGAGCTTTCTTGGCCCAGTCCAGCAGATGTGTGTAGACGTCGCCGTCATAGCGACCCAGGAGGACAGAGTTGAGAACAGGGTCAGGAATGTCAAAGGCATCCACAAGAGGAACTGCTTCTCTCCTCACTGTCTTCAACAAGGAATACAGCTGCTCTCTGCATAGAGACACTTGCCTGGACGACATGTAACCACCCTAATGCACAGGGAGGTGGAGTCAACACTAGGGCCACAGCATAAAGACCACACCCACTCACAGTCATGAACTCTCCGGCCTGAGTGACAATCCCGTATGTGGCAAAAAGAGCACACAAAGCATTGACTATGTCCTTGTTGCTAGGAGACAGATCACTTGACACAATAGCCTTGACAAAGGACTTCAGGGTGACATAGTAGCAGTGACTCTAAAAAAAAATAAATAAAAAATAAATAAAAAGACAAGAAAACGTTGGTTGTGAAAGCAAGTCCACTGTTTCCTTAGCATAGGATAACAAATATTCCATGTATGTATAATGAAGCAACATCTGTGCAAACCCTCAGCAAGCTTATTACAAAGAAAGGCCAGAACTTTTATTTTTGGCTTAGTAATTAATTGTAGTTCATGTAAGTTGATAGGACGGCTTCAATTTTTTTTAACCCGAAAAGCTCCGCCTCTGGAGCCTATAAACAAAAAATCGGAACGTTTTATTGGATAAACGATTTTTTATATTTTTTTGAGCGAGACATACGGTGAACGAGAAAGATTAAAACGGTAACGCGGTCGAACGGAACGGCCATTTTTTAACAAACGGCGTACCGTTTTTTCCCCGTTTTTTTTTTTTAATCGTGCAACGGCCGTTCTACGGAACGGAATTCGGAATTTTTCTGTGTCTCCTACTGTAGCTTGTGCAATGAAACTATAGATTTTCAACAGGAAACTCCCTCTCCAGCATTCTTTTAAACCATACTGACAATATAGATCAAACTACTACCATGGCCAGCAAGAAAATTTGCTTACATGATTACAGCATAATAGGGGCTTTCCCACAAAAGCTTATGATCATATGGCCATAACATTTTCTGGGGGAAAAAAGTCAAAGCATACAATTCTGGCATATTAAAGGGATTTAAACTGTCCAGCACAACATTTTGATGCCTTGAGGGAGACAGTCGCTCACCTTCGAGATCCACTGCTGTGTGACATAACTGGCTGACAGACAAACTGAGTACTATTAAATAGTGTCGTTGTTGTCTGTGCCTCAGGTTATTTTTAGTCTTCAATGTGCATGCACGAGAGTGTTATAGAACAATGAGTCAGTCATTCTGTCTGTCATTCAACAACAGATATTGAAGATGGTGGCCTGAGCATTGAAAGTGACATCAAATTCTGTAGTGGACAATTGAAGTCTATAGAATTATTTTTTGTTTCAAATAAGTTTTCCAGAAAAATCTAGCCGATTTTTGGCCTTATACAATACGGGTAACACCCTCTTATCATCATGTCGTCATAATGAAGTGAGCAAATAAGTTTTATTACCGCCTCATTTTGTTGATTTGCAAAGTTTACTGAGTGCATTGGAATTGAATCTTTGTGTTAGTCGCAAAGATTCTGCTGGTGAGTATCTATATTGCACTTAACTTCATGAGCATTAGCTAAAGCTAGCTTCTCTTATGGAGACAGAGTTTACATCTACTGTTTTTACAACAATCCATCATCAACCTATTAATCCTTTAATTTGGCAATGCCAGGAGAATTCTTTTTGTCTGAGAATTGCATTAGCAAGCTAGTGTATAATGGCACTGAGGGTTCGCACCTCAGGCGCTCTAGTACAGACCTGTAAGACTATCAATACTAGTGCTCAGTTGAGGAATAAATTTAAAAAGTAGTTGCATTTTAAATTATTGATACACAAAACAACAACACATTATCCAATCTAGTAAGTGCTACTATGATGTATGGAAGAAATCCCTTCAGCCACACTCCTTAGATGTCTCAGCCAATAATACAATTCATAACTACCACAGAGTGTCTGTAATAGTTTACCAAAACCATACATAACTATATATGCCCAACAAGTGAGACATTTTCTCAGCTTACCTTAGCGGCTGCCACCCAGTCATAAGTGGACTGCTGCCATGCCTCCGTTGGCTTCAAGCCTCGACTGAAGCCTTGTTCTAGCGTCCGCAGGGCAATGTTCACCATCCTACGTACAAACACTCCATGACAAACAGCTGGCAACAAATACTGCAACGCCTCTTCTTCTATATGCTAACTAATGTACTCCCTGGCTTGTGAGTGTGTGGTCATCTGAGTGTGTGGCCATCTGAGTGTGTGGTCATCTGAGCGTGTGGTCATCTGAGTGTGTGGTCATCTGAGTGTGTGGTCATCTGAGTGTGGTCATCTGAGTGTGTGGCCATCTGAGCGTGTGGTCATCTGAGCGTGTGGTCATCTGAGTGTGTGGTCATCTGAGTGTGTGGTCATCAGAGTGTGTGGTCATCTGAGTGTGTGGTATCTGAGTGTGGTAATCTGAGTGTGTGGCCAATCTGAGGTGTTGTGGTCATTGAGTGTGTGGCAGCTGAGTGTGTGGTCATCTGAGTGTGTGGTCATCTGAGTGTGTGGTCATCTGAGTGTGTGTGGTCATCTGAGTGTGTGGTCATCTGAGTGTGTGGTCATCTGAGCGTGTGGTCATCTGAGCGTGTGGCCATCTGAGCGTGTGGTCATCTGAGCGTGTGGTCATCTGAGCGTGTGGTCATCTGAGCGTGTGGTCATCTGAGCGTGTGGTCATCTGAGCGTGTGGTCATCTGAGCGTGTGGTCATCTGAGCGTGTGGTCATCAGAGTGTGTGGTCATCTGAGTGTGTGGTCATCTGAGTGTGTGGTCATCTGAGCGTGTGGTCATCTGAGCGTGTGGTCATCTGAGCGTGTGGTCATCTGAGTGTGTGGTCATCTGAGCGTGTGGTCATCTGAGTGTGTGGTTATCGGCTATTACTGGTATAATTGAAATTGTTGACACACCTTATGAAATCTGGCATTCACTGACAGAGCTGCTTGAGCTCCATATTGGACTGAAATTAACACGTTTTGATAGTGATGTATTTATGGTTGGCTTTATAATCTATTGCTTGAATTTCAACTAAGCAAAATGATCAGACCAGCAGTTAAAAAACAAAAAAACAAAAACAAATCAGTGAGCATGTTCAAATCCTAGTTACCATGGTTATCACATATTGGCAGAGTCACACTTTAAATAACAACAAACTCTGCCACAAGTAGACTCAATAAAACATGGCAGAATTCACCACTAACTCTGACCTGCGAGCTCGCTGTTCATAGATCTCCAGTAGAACCGACTGTACCATTAAGCGCGTGCTGGAGTGCACAGAGCACGGGGCAAGATGGAAGTCTTCACCCAAGTACGAGATATTAGTTGGGAGTTGAGAACACTTGGCCTTGAACCCAAGCACCTTGTGCAAGTACCTACATATAAAATATATTCAATACGCACACACACATGCACACACACACACACACACACACACGCGCACACACACACACATGCACACACACACACACATGCACACACACACACACACACTGACCTCCCCAGTTGTAGATAGAGCACAGTGTTGGCTCCCTCGTAGGTAACTGATGGAAGAAGATTCACAGAGATGTCAGGAATGCCACAGGCACGGGAGTATCCATGCCCTCCACATGCCTGGCGACAGATCTATGCATTCAAAGATAGAGTTTTACAGGAAAATCCAATTGGGTAAAGGTCACTAAAATTAATTTACCACTTAATTAAATATACGTACAGTTATCAACTCACCTCCACTCCGCTGGTACAAAGGTCAGAGCTAAATGCCTTGACGCCACATGCAGAGGCATGCATCTGAGAAAAATTAAAAGAAAGATGAAATTCATAAAATGACTCATTGCATTGATAAGTAACTTGCCTCCTGCATAGGCTCAAAGTTGCCCCTGTCAATATCGTCCCTAACTGAGTAGAAATGTTTAATTTGAACCTGACCAGCCAGAGTCAGGGCATAGGCAGCTGCTAGCAGAGGGAAGAGCTGAAGTTGCTGAGTCTGATAGTCCAACACTTGCACCTCTGGACCTCTAACAACACACGCACACACACACACACACACATACAAACACACAAACATACACATTATTACCTCCCTGGGCCTCAAACACAAGCATAACTACATTACATGCATTAGTGCTAACTTAGATAAACAAGTGATTGCCACAATAAGCTAATGGTAATTAAAAATATATACCAGGCATTTATTTGACCGAAGACAGCTATTACAATCCTGGCTAGCCACAAGAGATAATGGTCTTACACTAAAGTAACGTGTGCACGACTCTTGTACAACATGTGACCATGCACAGGAAACCAGGTTCAACGTGGCGCACGTAAACATCGGGGAAAAGGAAAAGAGTGAGATACTTTTTAACAATGTATTTAAAAAACCTGTGGATTGAAATGGTTAGGTCTTGTACATCAGCAATGGTTGAATGGTTAGGTCTTGTAATGGTTGAAGCATCGGCTATAAAATTAGGTGAGCTTAATATCTGGATGCATACACGAACGTGTAACTGCGAAACATAATTGTTTTTTGATGGGGCCCACGTTGTATCTGATTTCCAGTGCACGGTCACATGTATAGTCACATGTGTAGTCACATGTATAGTCACATACTTCCTCAGTGTATGCTCCATATTAAGTACTATAGTCTGAGTTGGCATGACCGCAAGCACGGTAGATGAGGAATGCACTTAGTACAAAACTGAAAGCAATTTAGTCATGTGAATGTAAGGAAATTATGCGCGCAAATGTCAGTTGCACGTGAAAAAGGGGCAATTACAAAGGTGCGCATTAATGCTGTAACTTTTGTAAGTATGAAGTGTAGTGAAGTCTGTAGAGTTCTGTGGGTGCTGTTCAGTTCATTTAGTCAATTTTCCACTATGTTTATGTTTCTTATGCACAGGAAGTGTGCAACAGATGGTGAGCACAAACTGGTGGGACTACCTTCCAAAGAGACAAGAGTAGAAGCAGTCGATTCTACCTATACCTGTGTCCAAAGTATTATTCTGAAATTCAAGGACCCTGTGTCTATCCTGTATTCAAGGACCCTGTGTCTATCCTGTATTCAAGGACCCTGTGTCTATCCTGTATTCAAGGACCCTGTGTCTATCCTGTATTCAAGGACCCTGTGTCTATCCTGTATTCAAGGACCCTGTGTCTATCCTGTATTCAAGGACCCTGTGTCTATCCTGTATTCAAGGACCCTGTGTCTATCCTGTGTTCAAGGACCCTGTGTCTATCCTGTGTTCAAGGACCCTGTGTCTATCCTGTGTTCAAGGACCCTGTGTCTATCCTGTGTTCAAGGACCCTGTGTCTATCCTGTGTTCAAGGACCCTGGGTCTATCCTGTGTTCAAGGACCCTGTGTCTATCCTGTGTTCAAGGACCCTGTGTCTATCCTGTATTCAAGGACCCTGTGTCTATCCTGTATTCAAGGACCCTGTGTCTATCCTGTATTCAAGGACCCTGTGTCTATCCTGTATTCAAGGACCCTGTGTCTATTCAAGGACCCTGTGTCTATCCTGTATTCAAGGACCCTGTGTCTATCTGTATTCAATGACCCTGTGTCTATCCTGTATTCAAGGACCCTGTGTCTATTGAGCTGTGCCATGTGACTAAAAGTGGGCGTGTGTTGAGCTGGAAACCTGTGCTTTGTTTTTCTATTCTCATAGACTTTAGTATTGAGTTTAGGAATACAGTGGTCCCTCTCTTGAGAGACCCCTCTGACCAACGACCACTCCATTTATAAGACCAGTTTTACCTGTTCTGACCGACCACCCTAACAACCCGACCAACAACCAGCTAACCTTTTAAATTAGTGACCATTTGCTGACATCAGCAATATTTCTGACCTTCTGGCATACCCAATTACATGTACTTTTGAATTGTAGCAGTCCAACTGCTGTCTTTATCTCCCAATCTAGGTCTAGCACTTCTGAGGCTGCTCTGTGGGTGGTAAGTTGTACTGGTTAGCTATGATAAACTTCATTACAGCTGATCTGTAGTTACAATTGTCTGAGCTTAGCTCCAGTCCAGAGCAGCAACTTTAACTGAATTAGGCTATTATATATGATATACTTGACAAATACTCTGGCACTACTGCTGAAGCAGATAAGAGATTTAGCTGTCATCCATTGTAATTTTCAATAGTTAATACTGATTTTCTGTTAATTGTTAATGTTAACCAAATGAATTCTTAAATAATATAACAAATTGGTAATTAATGGTACAATACTTCTCTGGCATAACTAAGAGTAGAATTTTCTGTCCCCCCTGACGAAAGACCACTCCTCTTGAAAGACCGCATTAATCTGTACCATAGGGTGGTCTCTCAAGAGAGGGACCACTGTAGCACTTTCTCTCTGGACTTGGAATATACTGAGGAAATATTTTTAACCTCTTCGGCGTGAACTTTCTAATGGTGCAAACCCCAGGTGCTAGCTGCTTCCATTCAAAGTTATTCAAGTTTTTTTCTGGCCAACTCAACCAGGGTTGGGGTCAAATACTCCAGTATTTGTATTAAATACGAATGTGACGATGCTGTACCATTCACAATATAATGATGATGCTTTACCATTTATATAATGATGATGCTTTACCATTTATATAATGATGATGCTTTACCATTTATATAATGATGATGCTTTACCATTTATATAATGATGATGCTGTACCATTCACAATATAATGATGATGCTTTACCAAACTGTTAAGCTCATGAATTATTCATACACAGTCGGTCATCGTTGTTACTGACACACAAGCGTATTATTATATAGATGACTCCAACTCTGGCTAGAATATTTTTGTTTCGACTTTTCCAGAAAAAGCTTGTCATTTTTTGGTTGTACGATCATAGGCTTTCATGGGTATTAATGCATTCCTGCATCTTAGTACAAAAGTTCATTTTCAATCAAGCCTTTCATTTTCACATAAAAAAACAACATTAATGATAAGCCACACCCACCTCACTTTAGTTAGCTAATGGTGATGCAATTCAAAAGTATTTGTATTTTGTATTTGAATTCGTCAAAGTATTTGTACAAGTAGCATGGGTAACCGTGCTATTCAGGATTAATAGCATGAGTAACGTGATTGAAATAGCACTCGGCTTCACCTTGTGCTATTTCAATTGCTTTACAAGTGCTATTGAATAGCACAGGTTACCCGTGCTATTGATTCCTAATAGCACAGGTTACACTCGCTAATAGCACAGGTTACACTCCCTAATAGCACAGGTTACACTCGCTAATAGCACAGGTTACACTCGCTAATAGCACAGGTTACACTCGCTAATAGCACAGGTTACACTCGCTAATAGCACAGGTTACACTCCCTAATAGCACAGGTTACACTCGCTAATATCACAGGTTACACTCGCTAATAGCACAGGTTACACTCCCTAATAGCACAGGGCTCATAGCAAGGTTACACTCGCTTAATAGCACAGGTTTACACTCCCTATAGCACAGGTACACCCCAATAGCAAGTTACACTCGCCAATAGCACGGTTACACTCGCCATAGCACAGCACAGGTTACACTTCGCCATAGCACAGGTGCACAGGTTACCTCGCACAATATAGCACAGGTTACACTCGCAATAGCACAGGTTACACTCGCTAATAGCACAGGTTACACTCGCTAATAGCAAGGTTACACTAGCACAGGTTTACACTCACTCTATAGCACAGGTGTACACTCGCTAATAGCACAGGTTACACTAGCTAATAGCACAGGTTACACTCGCTAATACACAGGTTACATCCCAATAGCACAGGTTACACTGCCAATAGCACAGGTTACACTCGCCAATAGCACAGGTTACACTCGCCAATAGCACAGGTTACACTCTCTAATAGCACAGGTTACACTCGCTAATAGCACAGGTTACACTCGCTAATAGCACAGGTTACACTAGCTAATAGCACAGGTTACACTCGCTAATAGCACAGGTTACACTAGCTAATAGCACAGGTTACACTCGCTAATAGCACAGGTTACACTCCCTAATAGCACAGGTTACACTCTCTAATAGCACAGGTTACACTAGCTAATAGCACAGGTTACACTCCCTAATAGCACAGGTTACACTCGCCAATAGCACAGGTTACACTCGCTAATAGCACAGGTTACACTAGCTAATAGCACAGGTTACACTCCCTAATAGCACAGGTTACACTCGCCAATAGCACAGGTTACACTCTCTAATAGCACAGGTTACACTAGCTAATAGCACAGGTTACACTCCCTAATAGCACAGGTTACACTCGCTAATAGCACAGGTTACACTCGCTAATAGCACAGGTTACACTCGCCAATAGCACAGGTTACACTCGCCAATAGCACAGGTTACACTCGCTAATAGCACAGGTTACACTCGCTAATAGCACAGGTTACACTCGCTAATAGTACGCCAGCTTTTTAAAAAGACATTTGCAATTGTAGCTACAGTGTACCATTCACTCACTATCTCCTTATTTCAGGATTAGCTTCCGCTGGAACTTCGTTTTCAACGTACGGCTCCTCCTAATCTGTTGAAAAACATTCCGTCTAATACAGGTAGAGCTTCTGTGGTAAAGAATGACATTGTCTCCACCTAGAAACTACTCGAACTGTACGTTTCCAAGGTTAACGCTGCACGTGTGCACACTTACCTGTACTATTCATTTAGCTACTGTGGTATTTCACTTAGTTACCATGCTATTTCACTTAGTTACGCGCTATTTCACTTTCCCCATGCAATTTCAATTGAACAGCGATTTTCCCCATAAAAATTTTAATGGCGCCGTACTATTAGTATTTGTATTTAAATATTCAGAGTATTTGACCCCAACCCTGAACTCTGAACTCAACTTGGACAAACTATAGCATATACTACGCACACACACACACAAACAATACACATGCAGACATTTTGATGACTTTATCTCACCTATCTTCCATGTGTCCCTGCCTACGAACTGCACTGTATCTTACAGCTATGGTGACAGCCCTCCTCAGGGAATCCACAACTGCTTGTGATATATACACTCGTGTCATTACCATTGATCCATACGCCATCTTCTCTCTGGGTGGCTTCACATAGCTACCGTCTGGCAACACCTACACAGACAAAAGATAGCATTCAAACTTGCCACAGAGGTATCCTGACATTGCATGTGCAGTATGGGAACCCACAACTGTAAACAACTATCTGAAAAGAGGAAATCAACAGCAGCAGCAGCAGCAGCAACAACAACAACAACAACAGGGTGTCAATGAACTTGGCTTAATAGAAAGCTGAAGTCTTGAAACAGAATAGCACATGTGTGGAGGGAATGGTGTATTGCAATGCACAATAAAAACATATTTTTTCTCTGATAAAACAATGGCATTCTGTGCACACAACAAGTTAAGTTATTGTTGTTGTTGTCTTAAATACCTCCATAAATATCTGTCACCAATCATGTCTTGAAGTTTTCATTTTAAATTCCTTTTGTCATATACCATGTTGAGTTCTACTTACCTGTGAGTATTTCATGAGCATGTGGTCTCTAGGGATCCTGACATTGTCCAGAGCTAGGAAGCCATTATCCATCCCAAAGTAGCCCATCTTAGGACCTATGTCCCCCACTGTGACACCTACAGAAGAGGAAGTATACGTGGATATGTTTATTTGCTGTGTGGAATACCTGTAGAAGTAATGGCGGTGAAGTTAGCTGCTAACTAACGACTTATGACCTTTTTTTTTTTTTTTTTTGCTGTACAGATTATTTCTTAATTTGCTGCTAGAGCCGAGAATTCTCCACATTGCATCCTCTCAATTCTCAGATTTAAAGTGGAAGGATTACTTGCTGACATGGCAGCCAGGGCACTGGAACAACATTATGCTCACAGCCAGAAAAAAAAATTCTTTAAAACAAAGAAGGCTTGTTTATAGTTTGATATCATTTTAATGACTGAATGGTCAGTCATAGGATCATGTAGTAATGATTTTTTTAATAACATCATACAATATGACAACAAGTGGGCTTGACCTGTGATGATGGTGGGTGGACTTGTGTGTATGCATGTGTGTGTGCGTGTGTGTGTGTATGCATGTGTGTGTGTGTGTATGTGTGTGTGTGTGTATGCATGTGTGTGTGTGTGTATGTGTGTGTGTGTGAGTACAAGTAAAATGTTAACGAGTTATCAAATTAGCATAAGCAAACTATAACAATACACATACATTAATTACCTGGTAAAGGGGTGTGGTCTTTCAGGCTGCGTATCTGAACAATAAATGGATGGATGCCTTGGTCCACTCCTTTAGTGATTAGCCGAGCCATCACCATGGCATGGGTTGCCGTGTGACCCACTAATACATGCCACACCCTCACATCATTTAGTGATGGGATAATCTAAACATACATGCTCCAGGCCAGAACTTGGTCGCTGTTAGAGTGGGCGTGATCACTAGAAATTCCTGCGTCCTCTGATCGTACACAGCAGTTGTCTCCAGACCACGAACATTACTACCTAAAAATAATGTGTGTTTGTATGTGGAAGTGTTGCCATAGTGAATATTGTTTTGAACTATAAAAATAAATAAATAAAAGGAGAGCTCTTTAGGAAATGCTGTCCAAATAAGTCCCCACTCCTCCCTCCCACTCCCTCCTCCCACTCCCTCCTCCCACTCCCTCCTCCCACTCCCTCTGCATCCCTTACCATGTCCCAGTTCAGTTTGTGCGTATGCTCCAAATATCTGGTGTGACTCCGCCAGTGGCAGCCACTTCTTTTTCTGTTCTTCACTGGCTTGGCCCTGAGCACATAATATGCATGAGTATTAAATACTGTACACTAAAATATAATATATCTAATAATTTTACGCAAAACTACGAGTCGATTTATATCTCGATAGAGTTAGCCACACCCACATCCTGCACTGACCTGTACATTTGAGGTGTAGTAAATTTGCTAACCTTTAAGGTTGGGACAAACACACCATCATGTAAGCCAAGTGGCAGTATGAATGGCATCCTTCTACATTAATAACAGATGAAATGAACTACGTCAAAATAGCCAGTCACGCCCAGCCTACCTGGACAGAAAAGCCTTCTCTATTGGGTCCAGTTTCTTTTCTCTGCAGACTTCAATGTAATGAACCATGATCTCCATGATTCTTTCATTGGCCTCTTCTCGCGTCAAATAATATTCATCTCCTCTGATAAATATTGGATCATCTTCGAGGAGTTTATCTATTTCATATCAACAATTTACAGCATTATCTGAGGCACACAACGTAAAAATATATCAGTTTTATTAGTTAGCTAAAAACTAGTTTAAGTCCACAACTAGCAAAGCCAAAGATTGCTATTGTATTTCAGCTAAAGCCACTCTTAATACCAAACTGTAAGACCATGGTTCAATAATTGCTCTTGTACCATGGTACGTTCAAACCGTCCAATCAGATTGCTCAATTCGCAGTGAATATATTTCATACCCACCTCCTAGGAGGGGAATAAGTAAACCGTCCAATCAAATGTTAGTTGTTATGTGTTTTCCACAGCCTAGAACCATAGCACGAGTCGGTTGCACCCCTTCGCGTTCGGTCGGTACGGAATTTACACTATCCTCGGGCATTTGGCCCTCAGTTGTGTATATTTCATACCAACCTTGCACGCCACGTGTAACCTATTACTTAGTGACGTCATCATATTGACAATGAAAAAGGAAACTTAGTAATTTACATTGTCCTTTAACCGAATTTCATTGTTGCGTCTTCTTTTTGCTTCATTTCTTGCAAAAACAAAACAACATGCAGTGCAAAAGTATCCCAGTTTCATGTTGCATAGTCAGTACTCTAAGAATGGCTTTCTGGTAGGGGAGGGTGAATTCCCCTCCTCCCCCCCTTAATGCAGCCCTAGCATAATACATCAACCCCCCCCCCCCCCCCCCCCTCATCAAATTTTCAGGCACAGGTAGACGGGAAACTAAAGTTTCAATGGATTGACCTAACTAGCTACACACCAAATTCTCCCACTAACTCATTTTCATTCTCTTTTCGGTCAGGTCCAGTCCACCATCGCTCCACCGAGTAAGCTCAGGAAGATTTAATTTACTTGACCTCCTTTCTTTTTCCAAATCTGGCGCGACGCACTCCATTACCTCTCCACAGATGAAGATCTGCGTTTGCTATCCTGACAGAATTGAAAGGTGGGGCTGCCGCATAACTGTGTGGTGAAAGGTCATGAATTGGAAGCATGCAGGCAAATAGTTGTTGGTAATAATCGTCAACGAAGTGAACCTTTTAGGTTGAATTTATTTTCTTCAGTAATTCTGCATCTGTGATATAAGTTGAACTAGGGCAGTATGACCAGTGTAAGGCTCATCTTGATCGGACCTCCAGGGGCAGGAAAGGGTACAGTGGTGAGTATATGGACCTGGGTTGGCTTGAAGTACTTTCCGTGGTGCCTGAAAAAGGAGAGAAAGATGACAGAATAGTGTAGTCCCATTTAGATAAGTTCAAGTTGAAAGTAAAATTTAATTTCTCATTATCAAACTGCTCCTGTCAAACTCCCACAGCCAAACCTCAACCCATCACTGCATTAGGTGGAAGGATCTGGTCTGAGTCTGTGCAATGGATTTTCCATTGATTAGAAAATAGTGCAGAAGCAGGTACCAACCAACCCAATGCATACACAACTACATTATATTTTTCTGACAAGTTACGTGTCCACCAGTCTCCTCCATTACTGAGCATGCCACTCGTGTGAGGGCAACAGCTTCATAACATTATTCAACCACAAGCAGAGGACGTTTCAAAACAACAACATTGCGTGATGTTTTTGAGATATTGTGAATAGTCGTGTGGGACAATTCTTGGATCATTTAAGTTCTCATGTGTGGTATGACTTTGTTGAGTTAATTGGCCATTTTAATTCTGTTATCTACAATATCTGCAGCACAGCAAGTACACACACACACACACACACACACACACGTAACAATCAACTTCAATTAACCAGGCTTTAAGAGTGCTTGCAGGGTGATACCACGTCTGGCTTGCCACAGTTGTTGCAGTCATTTAACCTTAAATCTTGAATCTGTGAATAATGTATTTTTGATCTTAAAGTCTATTTTCTTGAATATCCTTAGACACATACTTCCAATCTCCTAAGATATGGTATCCTTAGTTGGTACAGAATCTGACCAAAGTATATTGGATACGGTTAGAATTACAATCTTGCCTCCTATGGTAAAATTAGCCATTCTGTCAAGTCTCATGAATATTGGTTCAATATAACACTATAGCTTACATGCATCTTTGATAGAGTGAGTTCCTCCTGCTGTATGTTTAATCGGGGGAACACTCGTCCCAATGTATGTCATTGTCATGCCATTACTGTGGCAAAAGTGTGCGCAGTAATTCTTAAAGGGTCAGAAGTTCACTGGCAAAAACTGAGTAGTTTGTACGAGTGGTAATTAGTGCAGTGAGGATCAAGATTTACAATTGACAGATAAATGAAGTCTTGTATGGTTTATCTGAAAGTTATGGTAGGGAAAATCTCAACCAGATTTATGCCACAATCGTAGATATGACCAAGCAGGATACCTTGTGTTGAATAGCTTCATTGTACTCAATGTAATAGTACAGTGTGTACGTTGCCCATTCAAAAATGTATGGGAAAAAAATCGCTGTTCAATTGAAATCGCACGGGGAAAGTGAAATAGCACGTAAACTAATTGAAATACCTTGGTAACTAAGTGGAAACTAAGTGAAATACCTCGGTAGCTAAGTGAAATAGTACAGGTAAGTGTGCACGCGTGCAGTGTTAACCTTGGAAACGTACAGTTCGAGTAGTTTTTAGTTAGAGACGATGTCATTCTTTACCACAGAAGCTCTACCCGTATTAGACGGAATGTTTTTCAACGGATCAGGAGCTAGTCTGTCTGGTCAATGTAAACTATTAACTTGAACTGCCATTACAACACTAGCTACAGATTGTTCATCTGATTCACCAACAACGACTCACAATAACACCATTTGTATGAGTAATAGCACGGGTAACGTGATTGAAATAGTACGAGGCGAAGCCGAGTGCTATTTCAATTGCTTTACGAATGTTATTGATCCCTAATAGCACAGGTTACCCGTGCTATCACTCGCTAATAGTAGGCCAGCTTTTTAAAAAGTCATTTGCAATTGTAGCTATATTATATCGTTCAGTCACTATCTCCTTACTTCAGGATTAGCTTCCGCTGGAACTTCGTTTTCAACGTGCGGCTCCAGGACATGTACCGCCATGTTAGGTTTTCCTGGAGCTCTGAAAACAGTAAACACACACACACACACACACACACATTAAACTAAATAGGTTTACTGTAAGATAAGTACCATAGGGTAGGGATGGGTGATATTGCAATTTATTAGGTACTGAACAGAGCCTGATAACTGTTGCCACATAGAAAATGCATTAAAGTAAACAGGATGTGGCTTAGGGCAATATTTTTCCATATCACCTGTGTTCATAGTTATTACGTTGGGTTACTACGTCCCCCTAGGTAAATTTCTTGTTACCAAGGTATTCGCGCATGAGCAGTACCTAATAAATTTATTATCCATTGGATACCCGAGAATATCACTCGTCTGATTGGCGGTATTTACGCTCGTGCCGCAGCTCCTGTATCAAATGAATAATATATATGTATTGTATCGCAATATTTATGGATGAAAAGATTGCAATACTGCTTGCTGTTTTTTAGCTCTGTAGGAAACTGCTTCAGTTAGTTCCATTTTAGTTTGTTTGTTTTTTCCATTGATTCTGCAGCAAATGTTAATCAACTGGTCACTTCTTCAAAGACGAGGCTAGCATTTATCAGGCTCGAGAAATTCTCAGTAGCAATCATGAGAAGTAAATTGCTTGGGTTTTTATTTTGTAGCCACGTTCTTAAAAATAGCTCACCATCATATTTATTCTTTATAGCTCCACACAAACATGATTCCTAGTACATGATTCCTAGTACATGATTCCTAGTACATGATTCCTAGTACATGATTCCTAGTACATGTATAATTTTTTTTTTCCATACAGTAAGTATGAATTTATGAGGAATCGTGCAACTGTCTATTTTGATACAATGCACAATTTCTCAATAATTTAGAATCACTACTAGTGTGTAGGGGGACACGAGTTGATAGGTCCTAGAATCAGTAATTCTTTTGACTACCAGTAGTGCGCGCGTGTGTGTGGGGGGGGGGGGGGGGGGGGGGGATAGGTCCTGGAATCAGTGATACTCTTGGCTACCAGTAGTATGTAGAGGGACAAGAGGCTATAGGTCCTAGAATCAGTTATATTCTGACTAAGGCGACTGACCAAGTAAAAAAAACATTCTCTCTTCCTTTAGGTCTGTAGTGATACCATCTTTGTCTTCTTGGGCACTATAAGATTTCAGTGCCACCAATTTTAGCTGGTAGCACCTTTACATCACACATTTGTCCACTATAAATTGACAATTATCCCAAATTTGTACACCCCAGGTATCAATAGTGTTAATGGGGACCAGGGTTGACAGTGTTAATGGGGACCAGGGTTGATAGGTCCAACATCAACAATACTTTGACAAGTGTCTGAACTAACATTTGACTGTTGTTATCTTCTTGCCAATTGTATTAGGCTTCTAAACTGGTGGAGAAATATGGGATACGTCATTTGTCTACAGGTGAGTGAACTAACCATGGAATCACTTAATTGAATATTAATCTTGATTGATTGGTCCCCAGGAGATATGTTACGAGCTGTCGTAGCCACTGGTTCTGCCCTGGGCCTGAAGGTCAAGGAAGTCATGGATGCTGGCAAGCTTGTTAATGATGAGCTAATGGGAGAAATGATTGAGGATGCACTCAAATCTTGCGACAAAGGCTTTCTTCTGGATGGCTTCCCACGAAACAAGGCCCAGGCTGATATGGTAAGGTGTGGGGTTCTCACATATAATAAGACTTGTTCTACTTTAACCTAGTACTAATCATAATTGACCAGTGTGTTGCTTTGTACCAATGATGTATAAGTGTTGACTGGAGCCATTTGGTACAACATTCTAATGGTTTTGTTTTCATATCCAATTGTTAGTTGTCTCATGGCTCCAAACAAACTGTGTGATAACTCCATTGATTATAATTAACTGGAATAGTATGTTCATGATGGTGGGGTGTGTTCAAGAGGAATCTCTGTAATGATATATTCAATTAAGAAAAGCACTAAATGTATTCTCCAAGGGATAAAAATAAAATTGGGAATAAATAATAGAAAGGGAAAGAAGAAAAAAAGAATTGAAGGGAAAAAAAAAGAATTTAAAGGAAGGGAAAAAAAGAATTAAAGGGGAAAAAGTTAAAGGAAGGGAAAAAACTAAAATACCAAGGGAAAAAAAAAAAGCGACCCTGCCAGGACTCGAACCTGGAATCCCCTGATCCGTAGTCAGATGCCTTATCCATTGGGCCACAGGGCCAGCCAGAAGAAGAGGCTCGATATTATTTTTTTAATTGTGTTTGTACTAGCTTGATGGCATCCTAAAGAAATTGAACATGCCACTGTGTCTTGTACTCGAGTTTCGTGTGGATGATGGGGTTCTTTGTGAACGAATTTGTGGCAGGTAAGTTGTGACTACTGTATTTCTTAACTGAAATTTCCATGTTGTTTGTAACCAGATTGTGTCATTTACCAAGTGGCAGAACCTATCATGAAAAGTTTAACCCTCCAAAAGTTTCAATGACTGATGATGTAAGTGGCTAGTAATGTTATATCCATAACTTTAACTATGCCATGCCATGTTATAGGCTACTGGAGAATCCCTCACTAAACGATCTGATGATAATGAAGAAACGTTGATGAAACGTCTCCAATCCTATCACACTCAGACTACTCCACTGCTAGAATTTTACAAAGGCCAAAACCTGCTGGTCACTGTGGATGCATCAAAGTCTCCTGCAGAGGTGTGGACTGATGTGCTTGGGGCAGTAGAGAAATGTCCCAAATAGACAAAGCTATTATAATTTATGAAAGAAAAAATCCTAGATAGCGTTATAGGAGTCATATGTGTTGCTATTTTTGCTATTGGAAACAATTTTCAGAGTTTTGGCTTATTGGCAAGTAGATGTTAATATTAAATAGTTATTTTGACAATCAACAACTATACAAACACACAAATGAACTAGTAATTAGAAATCAGTCTTCACATAGCTCTGTAATTAGAACTAGAATTTGCTTAAACAATCAAACAAACCAATCCATTTGTTCTTCACTACAATAAGGGGTGTCATCTGGCTCTCCAATGTCTGAACGAATTAATAGTTATTTCAAACAGACCAGTCTAACTCACTTATCATGAAACTTCGATGCACTGTCGCTGTAGCCAGTACCCCTGCCTCTTCCTCTTCTGTTGCCACTCCTGTATCTGCTTTCATCCCATTCATAATAGTCACCTTTGTCACTTCGAAACTTGGGCTTTTCTCCATTCACCTGATCTCTTCGTTTCCATCCATCAGATCTACTTGAAGTGTAATAACTGTCACCTTTTTCTTTTGTCGCGTTCAGTCCATCTGAAGATCCCTCCCGATTTTTGCTTGTGTGATTGATTTCACCACGAGACCTGCTACGAGCAGAGTAAATTGCTTGATCTGGTCGATCCCTGTTTCGAACGCTCGAGGACTTCTGCCTATGTTCGTCATCAGAAGCTCTTCTTGAGCCTTTCTTCTCTCTGTACCCACCCTTGTCTCCTTGATCAACATCTTTAGTGGCCCCCTCTTCATTCTTCTGCATCTTGCCGGTAGACTTCTCTTTTCTGTTGCCCTCCCCTTTACGCCTATCAAATCCACTCCCTCCATCCCATGAACTTTCATCACGTCCTTTGCTTTCTTTCCAATGTTTCCCTCGTACGTCTTCCCTTGACTTTCCCCGATCTCTACTTCTCTCAGATCCACTGACAGAACTTTTTGCATCAACACTGCCGTCAGAAGTAGGTGCTGCAACGGTGTCATACTTTTTCCCACTTTTTTCCTTCTTACTTTTGCTACCCCACTCCTTAGAGCCACTGCTACTACTCTTTGGAATGTCTTCACTCTTTGAGCGAGATTCCTTGGTTGATTTTGACTCTTTCGAACGCTTCTTTTTTGGTTCAGAAGTCTTAGAACGCTTATTGGAGCGTCCACCTCTTCGATATTCATTAAGATATGAAAGTAAAGGGGTCATTTGAACTTCTTGAACTTTCTTGGCCGCAAGTGATTCAGCGTAATTGGCCAATTCAGCCATAGTAGGTGGTTCTTTCTTGACATAAGCAATTTCGGCAAAGCTCAGATAATCTTGATCTTGCTCAATAGTAGCAATTCGACTGTCAGTTTTTCTTTTCATTCTCTTGGGAATCCCTTGGTATGGTGCAAACTCAATTACAGCACGGTACTTGTAACCTTTGGCAGACTCCAGTAAAATACCATCATATTTATCTCTGAATGGTACTATAGAAGATTCTTCTGTAAAGGAGAAATAGGCTCTGGATGTGGCTAACTCCCCAAAAGTGGGATCCCCAGCAGTGAAGTAAAAATAACTGTAATCTGGAATATCCGTAAACAATTCAAAAAAATGGGCTTCAGTCATATCTGGCGGCAGTCTTCTAACAACCACTTTAGTGTTGTGTAGTTCCTTTTCCACCCGTTTAGACACTTTCATTTGTCCGTCTCGATATGCGAGCGAGGAAGCCATTACGGCTCTGTAGATATCAGCTATCAGCTTTTACAGTTGCTACCCGACACCCGCCGTCACCTTTCCCACCGTTACCAGGTGTCGCCCTTCGTATTTATAATTTTTTTTCAGTTGTAGAAATCACATGACCATGTCTTAAAACTATTATTCAGTCACGTGTTGGGCAACGTGTAGGCGATATATACGTTGAAGAACCAGTGGCAGTGTGCTGGAGGAGGTGGTGCTTTAGTCCAACCTTTTGGTACGTCTTTGTTTGGAGGGTATTTCATTAGGACTGCTATGGGAAGACGTTCTTTGTTTTTAGGTAAGCTAATTTATAGCAGCCTAACTGGAGGTATAATATTCTGCAGTGTTGAGATTTATTTATGTAATATGCTAGGGTAGTCTTTCTTGTCAGCGATTTTAATACTTCCCTTCTCTTTCACTCAGGGTGTATGTGCCTGGCAATGGCTTTCTTGCCATTATATCAATGCAAAAGTACCATTAGTTCACTAGTGGATGCCATATTACCTCAAGATCAAAGTAGATTGGAACAGGTTCTTATAAGTGGGGAACCGTACGACACTTTGGAAACAGCGTATCAGATAGCTACAGGTGCAGTTGCTTTAGGCAGCACTCCGAAAACACAAAAGGTAAGTTAAACAAGAACCAACACTAATGTGCATCAATTAGAGTATGATTTGCAGGCCCGAGACAGTGCATGTAACTTCGCAACCAAGCAGGCTTGGAACACATTGGAGGATATCTATTATGCTTCCTCTATTGCAAATGTAATTGGAGGCAAGTGTAAAGTAAGTAAGCTGGCTGGCTGGTTAGAGGCACTAGCTTGTGTTGTATTATCACTTTTTTCACTCTAGTATAAGCCATCTCCCAAAGCTAAAGAAGTATTGTCTGAAGCCATAAAAGGAGATCCAGATTCAAAAACTATCTTCTATGCAGTTTCTGCCATGGAAAACCTTAACATGCCAAGTATGTTACGAATTGCATAGAAGGTTTGGGTGGTTGTTCTTGTACCATTCTAATCAAACTTATATAACAGTTTTTATGTTGTTTTTGTTTGTTTGTTGTTGTAGTTTGTTTTTAATATTTTGTTTTTCTCTTGCTGCTTGTACAGTCGATCAAGACACTATTCCTGCCAGTCTTGTCTCTGCAGTTGAAAATGATGATTCTCCCTTGAGTTTTGCTTATAGCTTTCTAGCTGCATCTCGCATACCAGATGCTGACCTGTCCGTGTTCTTTGATCAGATTGAAGATGTCGTAGCTCAGGCTGACGAGACTTCAACTACTCTTTATGTGAGTTGTCTCAAGTTTGGTGACCCTTTTCTTTCATGAAACACTTTATTTCTTCCAGTATGAAGGTGGTATGACAGTGACCTGCAAGGTCATTGCTGGCATTTTTGCTCTAGCAAACCGTGTGCGCTCAAAGCCTGCCATATCAGAGGTAGCAAGTGCCTGGATATTCATGAATATTGGTAGGTTTATTTTTAAGTGTTACTTTTCCATAGGTACAAGCTACTAAATTTGGCAATTTTTTGGTGGCCAACAAGTACACGTCATCAGTTAGTGACGCGTCTGAATTGGCCACTACCGCTCACATTCTGTCCACCAATCAGGTATAGTAATATTACTGGATACACCTCGATGCAATTCAGCTTATCTTTAATAATTTATTTTCAGTTTATAGTCCCTGCTGCTCTGTCTGTGGCATCTCCACAGCCGGTCAGCAAGACCAGTCCCGATCTTTCAGTTCGCCTGACCACTTTAATGGGCACCCCGGGTCAGGGGTTCACGGTGAAAGTTAAGTCATTGGAGTCTCCGGATGGAGAAGTGAATCCTCGCACTCGCACAATGACAGGAGCAGCGGACAAGTGAGCAGTTTCGGAATGGGCTGGGTTTGAGGCTAGGCCAGGACATTGAAGTCACACTTGTTTATTGAGCATTTTTGACCTTGTACTCTGATTTGATACCTATTAGTAACTAGCAAGTACTCTGCCACAATGAGACATTTGATGCACTAACTTAGAATGCAGTAGCATCCATTGTTATATCCTACACCACTCGGCATCGGATGTATATTCATGAATACATGCCAACATCATTGTCAACTGACAATGCTTTACTTACCAATCCATTGCTTTACCAACCCAACCCAGCTAATGCATTATTCATGAATACACATCATCATTTTACACACAGGCGTATCGTATAGATTGGGGACAATGTTAAATATAATATTAGGTTGGTAATGCAAGATTTGATGGCTCGTTAGTGATTTTATTTAATTGAGCCGATAATATTCACAATGTTTGAGGGCTGATGATCTAGAAGTAAGTTTGCAGCAGCCTTATAATATAGTACTGTGTGTAATATTCCCAGAATTACCTTCTCCTATCCCATGTTCAAAGATACTAGTGGCCCTGGTGTGTACAAGGTCACTCTGAGGTGAGTGAATTTGTCTGGTATGTGTATAGCAAATCACTCTCTGTGTTTGTGTGTGTGTGTGTTCAGTTCTGAAAGCAAAGGTTCGTCCCCAATAGTGCAGATATCTTCTGTAGAGGTAAGGGAGAGTTTTGGCTACAGACAGGAAGTGGAGGTGTATTTGGTTAGTGTGAATGAAGATGGACTGGGGTAGGTGCCCTTGTAATTGATGGGTTTGTGTGGACCAGTCACTCTAATTGAGTTATTGTTCTCTGTTGGTGTATAGTGTGTGATAGTGTAATGTGAGCCGCAAGTTACTGCTGGTGGATTGGTGGGTGGACAGTGTTAGGAGGTGTGTGTTAGCAGGCAGATGATTGCTTGATTGATTGGTTAAAGTATGTGTGTATTAGAGAGTAAGCAGTAGTGGTAGGGATTTTCTTAAGGGGCATTTCCCCTCTACTGAAATAGTTCTCCCTCCCCCTCCCCCCAACCTTCATGGTGATGATTTTTATCAGTTTCATGGAATGCGAAACCCTCCTGAAATTTAAAAATGTTGATTTGACATCTCTCAAGTTTGGTTCTAAAAATACTCTGAGTAGCAGTAATAGTAGTAGTAGGCTAGTAGCTAACACGTTTCTCTTCTATTGCAGTTGCTGGTGACTGTCAGTTTCTCGGTTTCTGTTCTCAATCCTAAATTGTCATTAGTTGACAAAGACCAGGGCGTGACTACCAAGTCTGTGAGGTATGTCGTGACTGGTAAAGTGTGGGCATGATTGACAAACAATTTTGTTTCAGTTTGGAGTACCCCAATTCCAGCAAGGAATCTTTGCAAGCAGATCAACATTCTAAAATAGTCATGACCTTCACGCTAGTCAACAATGAAGGCTCCACCCCCATCACTGTTCATCAGGTAAGAATTAGTGAGTCTATGCTCGTCCTTGTTCAGTCCCAGCTCATTGTATTATCTTACTATTACTCAGTCCCAGCTCATTGTATTATCTTACTATTACTCAGTCCCAGCTCATTGTATTATCTTACTATTACTCAGTCCCAGCTCATTGTATTATCTTACTATTACTCAGTCCCAGCTCATTGTATTATCTTACTATTACTCAGTCCCAGCTCATTGTATTATCTACTATTACTCAGTCCCAGCTCATTGTATTATCTACTATTACTCAGTCCCAGCTCATTGTATTATCTTACTATTACTCAGTCCCAGCTCATTGTATTATCTTACTATTACTCAGTCCCAGCTCATTGTATTATCTTACTATTACTCAGTCCCAGCTCATTGTATTATCTTACTATTACTCAGTCCCAACTCATTGTATTATCTTACTATTACTCAGTCCCAGCTCATTGTATTATCTTACTATTACTCAGTCCCAACTCATTGTATTATCTTACTATTACTCAGGCTTTTATCAAACTGGCTATGGGCCCTCAAGAGATCTTCTTTGTGGCCACTCCCAGTGCAGACAAGCTGTACACGTTCGAAGTGGATATAGCGGAATCAGCCAAAGATTTTGGCCAACTTTCTGGAAATTATGAAATGGTAAGTTTATGGGACAGTCAGCTACTTGCATCCTGGTGGCCTCTGGCCTGTATACTGCCCTCTCCACATTTTTGGATAAGACCATGTCTGATTGTGATCCTGTGTGTATAGACCCTGGTGGTGGGTGACTTCTCCTTGAGCAATCCTTTTACTTGGACTATAGTGAGTTACTTATTTTTATAATAAGTACTTATATGTTCACTTGTGCATATTTGCCTTAGGGCAATGTTGAGTTGAAGTTTCCTGGTACGCCTTCAGAGAGAGAGGAAGATTTAACATATAAACCAAAACCAGTTATAAATGTAAGTATGTCTATTCCTGTACTATTCTCAAGGTTGGTTTTTTGTTTGGTTTTGTTTTTGTTGTTTTTTTGTTGTTTTTTATTTATTTATTTTTTTTAAATTATTATTATTATTATAAATGAATTTTTTTGTTTTTAACATTCCATTAGCACTTGTTCAGAGTTCCAGAGAAGAGACCAGCTAAAGTGATATCCACTACATTCACAGCCCTGGTCATCTTGCCGTTTGTGTTCATGCTGATTATGGTATGTTTCAATCTAATGATTGAGGAGTGTGTGTTACATTGTATTGTCTACCCCATCCTTCATGTTCTAGTGGATGGCTATGGGAGTTAACATCTCCAATCTATTCACTGGAGGAATGTGGGCCATACTATTCCATGTAGGACTGGGAGGTGAGTAAGTATGTCACTCATCATTGTGTTTATATAGATTTAGTTTATTATTTTTATCATTGTCATTTTCGTCATGTATTTTGCTTGCTTTCTTATTACAAGTAATGCCCATGCATTAGTATCAGGGATAGATAACATTAGTATCAGGGATAGGTAACATTAGTATCAGGGATAGGTAACATTAGTATCAGGGATAGGTAACATTAGTATCAGGGATAGGTGACATTAGTATCAGGGATAGGTAACATTAGTATCAGGGATAGGTAACATTAGTATCAGGGATAGGTAACATTAGTATCAGGGATAGGTAACATTAGTATCAGGGATAGGTAACATTATTATAATGGGGAAGATTTCTCCCCTCTTATTACATCTTTGTGGGATCGTGAGTCAGTGATTATTAGTATGTGGTAGGAGGGATGATTTCTCTGTTTCTTTGTTCTTGATGCAGGAATATTTGGCCTCTACTACTGCTTCTGGATCCAGCTTGTAAGTGGTGTTGGGAGTGTTTGGTTCTAGGTTAAGTAGTATGAAGATAATACTTTTTGCAGGTTCACTGTGTGGGTATGTGTAAGTAGTTAGGCATTCATTTTGGCATCTAAATAAGTATTAGTGAAAATTGAGTATTACTTGGTATATTTTTATTGCTACAGTCAATTAGACATGTTAGAGGAATTTTGTTTTAAACAGATTTGATCCGTATGTGTCACATGTGTACTACAGAACATGTTTGCAACTCTGAAGTACCTCGGTCTCATTGGAGTGTTTACCTTCATCACTGGAAACAGAATGCTCAAAAACATCGCCGATGCGAGAAAGTAGGTTATTTTTCATACCTGTTCCACTGTGTTGTGACTAATGGTTTCTTTTTGTTGTTTGTTTTTTGTTGTTGTTTTTTTTTTTTTTTTTTTTTTTTTTTTTTTTTTTTTTTTTTTTTTTTTTTTTTTTTTTTTTTTTTTTTTTTTTTTTTTTTTTTTGTTGTTGTTTTAGGAATAAATGAGGAAGGCTTTGGCTCTGCTCAGTTTTAGGTTTCTGTCTTTCAGGGATTGCATCAGTACTCTGAACGGCTCCATAAATGAATGTTATACTCTTTCTACATTTTAATGGCAATTAGATATGTTCTTAACAGGTATACATGATATCCTAGTTGAAGGTTGGGAGTGGTCGGTCATTCTAATAATCAGCGTATTGTTTATAACTTCTGTTATCTGATCATCCAAACCAGTGTAGTGTGTATAGTAACATTCACGCCTTGAGCTGCTTTTATGATCTAGCAGTGTCATCCTCTGCTGTTTTCCTTTTCCATGTTGCTGCTTTTATGTCGGGGGAGGGGGGTGGAAAGTCGTGGCCTCCGAGGGCAACTGAAATGGGGCTCCAGCTTATCAGCACTCAAATTAAAGGAAAGGAAAGGATCATCAGAGGATGTTGTAGTACATCAAACCCATCATATTTAGAAGCACTTCTGCTCATAGTAATGCTGACACAGTTACCACTTTATGATACTATGTCTGGGAGTGTGGTGACCAAGCCCACCACACACACAGTGCAACAGTAACTTATCTTATTACTTATTATTAGCAAGCAGAACTGAACTGTTTATTTCTTTATTCATTCTTCACCCAAGTGTTGATCACTTTTGCTGGCTCGTGCTGAGTCATTCCAAATACACACTGAGCATGCTTAGGAATGGTTGTGTAAATAGAATGAACACATGTAGTCATTCTATTAGTGGTTCCCTCTGTGTTAATGTTTCTACGTAAACTAAAGAATTGGTAACTCTTTACTTTTGGGAGGAACTTCTGCTGAGTAATTGGCATAGCTAGTTACATTAGCAGTGGTGGCAGCGTACCTTAACCAACCTTCCCTCTCCCAGCTGCCCGGGACACCACACTTGGTGACCAGCTCCACTACAGACAGAATTAGACACTCTGACTCTTGTGGATCAGTGGAGATGAATTCACGAAGCCTACAGCTACAGCTACTACTTCACAATCCACAGAAACAACATTTCTACAGAAGCTGTAACTCCTGCATTGTTCCTACAGAAGCAGTCACACCTGTTTCCACTCCAGTGGGAGAGCTCCACAGAACACACTCTACAAAGCTAAGTTGGTTTGTTTCTTGTTGTTGTGTGTACATCATCACAGTCACAGTTGTGTTGGAATTTGCGAAGTGTAGTTCATCACTGGTTTTCATACCCACATACTCACTGTCAAACAGCATGGCCCACAACCTACGGCCACACATCAGACAGACCAGAAACCGTCCACTGAGAATGGACTTTCCTGAGAGAACATCAGCTAGTTTTAGTGTATCACCCTCATCATCAGATACTGTTTCAGAATCATTAACACTGACATACAAGTCATCCTGTTCAGCACAATCAGAATTGAATTGAAAACCTGGAACACCCGTCAGATCAAACTCATGACATGCCACAACTTGAGGAGAATGCAACCGCCTCAGTGTCAGCAGGTACCACACCCTCAATCACACCTACCATTATGTCACAACTGGAGAACCTCAAGGCTATCACTGATAAAGCCAGAGAATGTGAAATTGACCCTCAAATGTTACTGTTAGCAGAATTGACGGCCAAATCAGCAGCGCCCAGTGCAACTCCCATAATGACACCCATGGCTACACCTCATCATATGAATCACCAGAGATATGACATACTTGCCAAGCAAGTATGGCATCATGCAAGAAGGAGAGGATATTTTTGCAGTTTTAAACAGGTTTCAATACAGCCTCAAATGCAACAATGTACCACATAGTAGAACATTTGATTGCCTTGCCTGCAGTATTGACTGGCCAGTACAAAGAAGCCTACTATAACAACATAGAAGGTTGCCACACGTACAGTCAGATGAGAGAAATATTGCTTGCTGTTGGTGAGTATACAGCCAATGATTGCCTGAACTCTTTCCCACTAAAATACAGACCTAGAGGCAACAAATCGGTCACACAATGGCACAACATATGGACTTATAAATTCACAGTGATGTTAAACAGCATGCCCTTTCTGGACAATCTGTCTGAGGCAGTAATAGACAACATTGCCAAGATTTTTGCAGCAACATCAGTAGCAGCAGGCCTACCCAATGACATAAGGGACACAATTTTCAAAACATCATATCCATCCATTGCTTTGGAGCACCACTGGCAATACTTTCAGACCAGGGTAGTACTTTTTTGTCCACCACATTATCACTGTTGTACCAAAAGTTGCAAATTGCAAGGATTATAACCAGCCCATACAGGCCACAGTTTAATGGAACATTGGAAAGGTTCCATGCAACTTTGAAATCTATGCTCAGGAAAACCATTGACAATCAGCAGCATGGTTGGGGCATAGCACTTGATTTGGTTTTACATTATGCAAGAAACATACCTCACTCAAGAGCAGGTCACACCCCATTTGAACTCACTTTTGCAAAGCCAACCCCATTCATCCTTCATACACTCAAAACACTTTGGACAGGTGACACCAACAACTCAGTCATTGTGCCTCAATTCATAGCAGATGTGGACACACACTTGGCAGCACAGGCAGCTTCAGTCAAAGAGTCATTGAAATCCAAGGTTAGCAAGCAGAGACTGTCATTGGAGAAATCCACCATTGCACACTTTAAAGTTGGTGACTGTGGGGGAATAGGTCGTCGGCTGAGGTGGCGGTAGCTTCCTCGGTTGTCAGCCAGATCCCGGAGGTATGCTGTCACCAGAATCCAGATGGCTTCTCTTGCGCCTCAAGTTATCCGCTCCCTTTATGGCGCTAGGGTCACCGCAGTTCGTGTACGCAATCGCTGATCCAAGAGGACAGAGTCTTAATTCTATTTCTTGAAAATCAAACTGGACTGACTTGGCCCGTGCGTGGCTTGTCTATTTATTATTCAAGGCCACGCACATGCACCAACACGAAAGGACACACAAACACACGAAATCATCCACATCAGAAACGTGACAAAAATTATACACATAAGGGCATGTATGCACAACAACAAACAATGACAGCCAACTATATTCTTAGTTCAGTTCCAACACTCTTTCCTCCTTCTTCATTTCCTTCTCCACTTTCTTCTCGGAGGCCAGACCCACAGTGACACTGTGCTGAAGAGAGCACCTGGTATGAACAGATGTCTAGAGTCATCCTGGGATGGTCCATACAAAGTTGTAGCACTGGTTAACTGTAAAATAGTTCCGGCAAACCAAGACAGAGCCAAACCAAAAGTCATACACCTATCACAACTCAAGAAGGCACCCAGTATGGATGTGTTTAGGGTAGTCATTAGTTGATGGCTCCAGATCAGACATTGCTGAACCAAGCAATATCACCAACATCACACAACCTATCACACTTGATTTGCAGCAGCAAGCACAGCTTGACAGAATTTTGGGCAAATTCACCATGGTTTTCACTGACACGCCTGGCCTCACCAAGGCAGCAGTTCATGCAATCAAACTGACATGTTCTACACCGCTTTGGACCCCATCCTATACAGTCCCATTGGCCTACAGGGAAGCATTCCGGAAGGAAATTGAATCATTATTGGAATTGGGAATCATAGAGGTTTCACACTCTCACTGGTCAAGTCCACCCATACCCATCACCACCAAAAAGGATGGAGGAATACGAACAGTATGTGACTTCAGAAGGCTGAGCACAGTAACTGTAGCAGAACTGTTTCTAATGCCAACTATATATTGACTCCATTATTGCTAGAGTAGGCAACTCCACATGCCTGTCAAAGTTAGAGCTTTTGAAGGGGTTCCACCAGGTCCCTATGGAGGAGGAATCCAAACAATATACTGCCTTTAGTTGTGCACATGGCAAATTCCAGTACAAGGTAATGCCGTTCGGTTTAAAGAATGCACCGGCCACCTTTCAACTGCTGATGCAGAGGATTTTGGCTGAATATGAGGAATTTGCACTTCCTTACATTGATGACATCATCATTTATTCCACCTCATTCACTGATCATCTCGCCCACATCAACACCACATTGCAGAGATTGGAAGACAATGGGCTCACAGTCAAAAGCAGCAAATGTTCATGGTGTTACACAGCATTTGAATTTTGAGTTTTATAGTTGGATAAGGAGGAATCGCAATTCCACAAGCCAGGGTAGAATACATGGCCAAATACAAAATCCCAAAAACAAAGCAGAAAGCATTCCTTGGTCTTGTAAACTTTTATTCCCAATTCATACCTTCATTTGCACAACATACCAACTAGTTGTCACAGCTCACCAAACACTCAGAATCAAACCATGTACATTGGGATGTCACTACCAAACAAGCATTTGACTTCATCATTCACAGCATTTGCAATCACTGTATGTTGATCATACCAACAGCAGCAGATGTTATGTGTGTTTTCGTGGATGCCTCAACCACTGGAGTGGGAGGAATCCTATGTGTTTCAAGGGAGGACACCTGGATGCCAGCAGCGTTTTACTCAAGGCAGCTACAGAGCAGAGAAGCTAAGTTGTCCGCCACAGAGTTAGAGGCATTGGCACTGCTTGCCACTGTGGAGCATTTCAGTTACTACTTATCAGGCAGAGAGTTTGTGGCATATACAGACCATGTCGCATTGACACATCTGATGGACAAAATCCCCCACACTAACAAGCTTCACAGATGGAAAGAAAGAATCTCGCTATTTGACATTCAGATTGTTTATTTGCCTGGAAGCAAGAATATCCTCGCTGATGCTTTATCAAGACAAGAATGCCACAGCCACAACAACAGCAGTAGCTACACCAACAGGAGCAGCCACAACCTTCCGTTCCTTCATGCTGAGTCATTCCAAATACACACTGAGCATGCTTAGGAATGGTTGTATAAAAAATAGTGACCACCTGAGCACATGTAGTCATTCTATTAGTAGTTCCCTCTGTGTTAAGACCTCAGATGAATGCTATTGTTTCTACCTAAACTAAAGAATTGGTAACTCTTTACTTTTGGGAGGAACTTCTGCTGAGTAATTGGCATAGCTAGTTACATTAGCAGTGGTGACAGCGTACCACCTTAACCTACCTTCCCTCCCAGCTGCCCGGCACACCACAGAGTGACATACCTAGGTGGTCACTAGTTACTACCATGTTTAAAAAACGCTAGCCACCAAAACAACAACTTATGTTGTATATGTAGCTACAGTGGAACCTCTCTACAAAGGCCATGCTTGGGGTCAAGTCTTTTGACCCTTGTAGAGAGTTTGGCTGCTTTCAGAGTTTATTTTTTATTGTAGTAGATCACTGTGGTCCATTTACTCTGGCTGTTGTTAAGAGTCAAGTTGTTCTTCGGAGTCCCTTTGTAGAGAGGTTCCACTGTATAGCCTTTTTTATAATAATTTTTGACTATTTTGTTTTTAATTATATTAAGCAAAAAATGAAGTGCTGGCAAGGCAAAAGATCATACAATTACAAAATTAAATTAATAATGACATCAATGGGTAAGCAAAAAAGCTAACAACCAAATGAATGTATAAGTAACTAAATAAATAATAATAATAACATCAATAATAAAATAGTCAAACAAAATAAATAAATAAAATACTAAGGAGTAGGTGGTGATTGTTCCCAGGACAGAGGCACAGTTCCATAGCTGCACACACACTGAGTAATGATTAGTTTTAATGATAATGAATTGTTTTTTGTTTTTGTTTCTCTCTCTCTTTCTCACTCTCTTTTTTTTTCCCCTTTTTTTTTCTTTTTTTTTTTTTTGTTTGCTTTGTTTTGCCTTGTGGGGTGGGGGCATAGTTATAGTCTCTCTAACAGTTGTTGAAATTTTACTTTTTGGCAGGCTACACAATGGTTGTTTATCTAGCAAGCCTTGACAGATGAGTTTGCCATATTTTTCAAGGGCATTGTTTATTCATAGCTACTGGTGGCTCTGGCCTTACACTCAATGTCTTGGCCTGCTAACAAGCTTTATCTTAGCTCTTCTCAGAATGTTTTTAGAGATTTCATGGCAAGATGGATATGCTCCTATCATAATTACTTTTGTCTGATTTAGCTAATCTTCCAAAGCAAACCAACATTAACAGATTCTCCATTTGAATTGACAATATATATAGCTAATATCAAAATATTTTTCAAAATAGTGTTAAATTCAAAGTGGAGCTAGCATAATAGTCATAATAATAACTAGACCTATATATGATTTCAGTTCTGTTTCAGGGTTTAGAACATATGAATTGCTTGAACTTTAGGGTAAACAGTCATTGGCAATTTCAAAACCTTAGTTTGACCTATTCACTTACTCCAAAAATGATAACACAAGACGTAGTCAAATCATTTTAATGTGATACTGTGCAAGTAGGACATGGTAGTTCTACATCCCAGGGCTGAGTGGCCTCAAGGCTTTTTATGAATTCCAAAGAAACTTGCAAGTTGGCCTGGCTAAGAAGAGGTTTTGTATTTAGTTTTCAACCAGTCAATTGTGAGAATGACTCCTCAATATGTATAGGAATAAGCTAATAGTCAAGCTTAACAACTGGATGGACAGTCTGTCTCACCAGAGATATATTACCCTTAGCTATATCTCTGGTTTCATCTACATTGGTTGAAGGTCATTCTGAATGTTCTATACTCTAACTTGTCTTCTCCTACTCAATAAAAAAAATCCCCTCTCTTCTTTCTCCTCGTGAAAATATCGAAAATTATTATTAGCAGTTGTTGCTGACCACAAGTTCTATCGCGATGTTTTCTCAGTAGCAATAAATTAGCTTATAGCTACCACAGACCTCAATTATAGCGATACTTTGCGCTGCAGTCAGTATTAGCTAGCCACTACGTTTACACGGCATTGATCTAGCAAGTAGCTGACGCTCGAAAGAATTAGATGCCAAGATTTTCCTTAATTTGGTGAACAAGTAGAGATTGATATGGCCTTCACCATTTGGCTATTAATCCTGTTGCTTCCAGCGGTCCTCGCCCAACAATTATACCCAACTCCTCGGGCATCCACAGTCAGACTAACGTTTGGAAATTGTACCGTCCTAATGGATAATGACACTATTTTGGGCAATTACAACCAGTTTTCTGATACAGGACTTCTTCCTTCTTTATTTATCACTGGTGATGGTAGCAGGCCGCCATTTCTGAGGATAGTTCGATCTAAAGTGACCTGTCTTAATTCAGGATTGATAAAAGGCACTGCCTCTAGTGTGGGCATCCTAGTGGAGTACCAAAGACAAACTGCCCCTAATGTAAATATCAAGGCCCAAATAGCAGTAGATTGTATAGAAGATCCCCATAACCGGAATGCCGAGTTTTCTTTCTACCCAACACCAGATCCTGCTGCAACTCAAATTTCAGCTCTAAATACTGCAAGAGTTAGTATTGGTAGTACCCTAGCGGATAATGTCGACGTAAATTTTACTGTACCATTTCGGACAAATTGTGCAGCGTGCTCTGATTTTGCCCTTGGTTTGGGGGATCCAGATTCAAGATGTTTTGGTAAGTATCTAGCATACATTTCTACAGAGTGTCCAGGTAACTGTGCTCATTCCACGTGTGGGGATTGTTAGATATACCAATAGTGAAGTATTATATTTACTAGGCTTGCATAGTATGGACATCTTGTTATTTGAGTGTTCATTTAATGAGATATTTCTGTCTGTGCCTTCTGTGTATTGTAGGTTGTCTAGGCTGCACCATTGGCAGTGCTAGATGTGTTGGTAATTCACAGCCGACTGACCAGTGTTGTGCCTACTACTTGGATGATATCTGTGTTCAATATTGTCCTTCTCCTCTAGTGGCCAATACAGAAACATTCGACTGCGGTGAGTTAGGAGAAGTGAGTGATGCTGAGCATCAGGGCCGTAGGAACCGCAACGGCCACGACGGCCATGGCCGTTTAGGTTTTTCTCCTGGGTGGGTGTGGCTAATGAAACGTGCGCATGCGCATTAAGAATACCGTCTTTTTAAAAGCATGGCTACTTCGCGTTCTTCGTCGTGTAGTTTACCAGATCTTCCTGATCGTCCTACACAGCTCACCAACTCTGTCTTCCCCCGGAGATCATTCGGCAAGACAAACGTTGTCCACCGCTCTTTTCAGAGCGTTTGGTTCAACCGTTGGAAGTGGCTGCACTACGACGCTTCCAGTGACTTGGCCTACTGTTTCACCTGTGTGAAAGCTATCCAGTCAGGTTAGTAAACTTAGCTGAATTTTGCTAAAAGTAGCTATATGTTCTACTGACATAGTTAGCTAGACTTTGGTTGTTGTTGTTTCTTAACTATAAGGTCTTTTTTTATGTAGGCCACCTGAAGAAGATTCAGGGTAACATCTTGGACTCATCTTTTGTGTCTGGCTTCTGTAACTGGAAGGAGTGGTACACGTTGCTTCAACAGGCATGAGGGCACAGCTGCACACAAAGCTGCTGTTGATTTCACCATAACAACACCTGCAGGTACGTCAAGGAGAGTTGGAGATAAGTTGTCTACAGCTCATGCTGAACACAAAGCCTCCAATCGACACTACCTTATCAAAGTGGCACAAAACATCAAGTTTTTAGCTAGGCAAGGAATAGCTTTCCGTGGTGATGGCGATGAAAGTGATGGTAACTTCATGCAATTACTACACCTTCGCGCTTTAGATGATTCCAAAATTACTGATATGCTACAGAAAAAGACTAACAAATATAAGTCCTCAAATTCAAAATGAGTTGATTCAGTGTATGTCGATGAAAGTGTTGCGAGAAATTGCTGTATCTGTCCACCAAGCACGTTATTTTGCTTTAATGGCTGATGAAGTTACTGACTCATCCAACAAAGAACAACTTGTGGTGTGTATTCGTTGGGTAGATGATGATTTTGAGCCCAGAGAAGACTTTATTGGACTTCACCATGTTGAATCCATTAAAGCTGACATATTGGTTGCATGCTTAAAAGATACTATGCTACGTATGAACATTAGTATCAGTAACTGTAGAGTGCAGTGTTATGATGGGGCAGCCAATATGTGTGGCTCTAGCAATGGTTGTTCTACCCAGATATGTGCGGAAGAGTCACGTGCCATCTTTGTTCATTGTTATGGCCATGCTCTAAATTTAGCTGCAGGTGATACGATCAAGGGTAATAAAGTCTTGAGAAGTGCTTTGGATACCACCCTTGAAATATCAAAGTTGATAAAATTCTCCCCAAGACCTGAAGCCACCTTTCAAAAGCTCAAAGGAGAAATTAGTCCTGAAGGTGCTGGTTTTCGAACCCTGTGTCCCACTAGATGGACTGTCAGAGCTTCCTCACTAAGTTAGTGTAATTTCAAATTACCAAGTGATTCAGGCTGTTTGGGAAGAAGCCTTGGATATAGCCAAGGATTCTGAAACTCGTGCTCGTATAACCGGTGTACAGCACTGTATGTCAACATTTGATTATTTGTTTGGCATAATGCTTGGAGAACTTGTGTTGAAACACACTGACAATTTGAGCAAGACTTTGCAAGATCCAAAATTGAGCTCTTCAGAAGGTCAGCAAATAACTGAGCTGACAAGAAAGACGCTTGAAAGTATTCGAAACATGACTCATTTAGCATGTTCTGGTCCAAAGTCACTTCGAAACAGGAAATGCTTGATGTGAATGCTCCTGTTTTGCCCAGAAAAAGAAGGGTTCCAGCCAGGTTTGCTGTTGGTACTGGAGCAGGTCATCAGCCTGCTAATCTTGAAGAATTATATAGACATCAATACTTTGAGTGTCTTGATCTTATCATTTCTTTTATTAAGGATAGGTTTGATCAGCCAAGCTACCACACTTTGAAACAGCTCGAGGATCTTCTTTTGAAGTCTGCAAGAAAAGAAATCTACAGTGAAGAGCTGGAGTATGTGTTAAACTTTTATCATGTGACTTCAATGAAAGCAGTCTCTCATCACACTTGCAGCTTCTAGGTACAGCAATGGAATCTAGCAATAGTCAACCTTGTCTGCAAGACATTACTGATTATCTTAAATCGCTCACTCCTGCACAACGAAGTATAATGTCTGAAGTGTGTACTCTAGTAAAAATTATTCTTGTTAGCCCAGCTACGAATGCAGTGAGTGAAAGAAGTGCTTCAGGATTACGTAGAATAAAGACATACTTGCGGTCAACAATGAGTCAACAACGACTCAACAGTTTGATGATTCTTCATGTACATAAAGACAGTACAGATGACATTGATCTCAAATCATGTCTTAATGATTTTGTTGCTGGTAGTGAACACAGAAATAGCATATTTGGACAATTTTAAGTATTTTTTTCATTGAACTACTTTAATTATGTCTATTCTTCATTTCTGTCTCCTCCAGGATTATAAATTCTATAGGATAGTACAGAGTAAATACATGAAAACAGAACTGACGTACAACACAGGGAGATGTCTAGTTTAAAAAAAAAAAATACTTAGGAGCAGTTGCGAGAAAAAAATTAGGGTGTGTCCTAAATGGGTGTGGTTAATACTGGTGGGTGTGGTTTATTTGGCCGTACAGGTTCAAATTTGCTTCCTACGGCCCTGCCTGCCAATATGCTATTGATTTTATTAGCTAAAATATCTATATCTCACTGAGGCAGTCAGACTAACTTTATTGCTTAAAATAAAAAATAAGCCAGTTTATATTTGTGATTTTTTCTTCCAAATGTATTTTTACAAGTTTTACTAGCAAGTATGTTTGCTTTCTTGTTTTCAAGAACTTGTTGGTATAGACTCTAGTGTGGGATCATCAGTAGAACTGATATTGTATTCCATTTTGATAAAAGAGGTGTGTCTTGTATTCTGTCTTCTACAGGTTGTGCCATTCTGGATGTTGTTCCTAATGGAGATGTGGTCTACAGCAGTGCCCAGGTGGTGGGGAGTGTAGCTACTTACTCCTGTGATGCTGTAAATGGCTACGTCTTATCTGAGGCTGGTACCAGAACATGCACCCTAAATGGCTGGAATGGCACTAACCCTTCATGTAGTAAGGATGATAGCTAGAGTGTTATGTCCCTTGCACATTTAGCTTCTCTAATGAAAAAAATCGTTTACATTTACCTTTTTCATTGCACATATTGATACATGATTAGGAATGATACACCAAATAAATTATGCTCTTGTAAAAGCTAGCTAGTGTATAGTATGGCACTGAGGGTTCACACCTTTGATACTCCATTTAGTCCCGTATTGCCACGGTATAACTGTACTCTGATGTGGTGTCAACATCACCACTAGCAGTGACAGAAACCAAATTGGACAATGCAAATTGTGCACGGTCTACTCATGGGCACAATTTAATTGGGAGCAAAGTAATGATTAAATTACCAGGCCTGTACACAGACTTTTGAGAAGTAGGTTTCAGATGAGCACTCACTCCTAAAACAGAAACATTCAAATTGAAGTCTACTGTATTTGTAATCTTCTGAACCTCAGTTTTCAAAATCACAAGGAAGTCTAATTTGATAACAGGAACACTTCATGACCTACATAGAGGAAACTAGTTACATCTACCTATGCTCCCTTATTGGAAAGCTAGATAAAGATTTTTACCATTAGAGATTATTCCAGTCAAAACTTTCGGTTTTTGCTCAGTCTGAGTGCATCTCAAATAATTGTGGGTTACTTATACCTGCTCCATCTGGCCTAGTGTATGACCCACTGTTGGATGGGCTACTTGCTCCATCTGACCTCATGAAAGTGTTGTGGAAACTTCCAATTTTGTGACAGTGTTAGGATCACAAACTCCAGTTCAGACTCCGTCACATTAATAAATGTGGCAGTAAAGTTTATCACTATAGCAATAGGAACTCCAGGTGTGACTTGTATTTAATTTCCAATGATCTCAAAGCTGCTACAGGGTTTATTCTCTATTTGAAGGATTTTGCACTTGTGAACCTTGTAATAAAAAAATCCTGGCAGACAGATGCTCAGCAATTCTCCAGTTGCCTTTTTTTTTTAATTAAAAAACAACAACAGCTTTTCTCCTTTCAATGTTTTCATTACAGGAAGTAACATCCTTTGTAAACTGACTTAGCACTGCCTCTACATGCATGTCACAAATTCCTTACCAGCCAATGTAATTACATTGACCACCTGGTTTGTCATTTACACTTTCGTTCATCTTATATATCATTTCTAATGGACAAAGGATGGGTGAACAGATGAAAGTTGCAATCTAACCAGAGTTAACCTTTTAACCAGCAGCATCTGTCATGTCTACTACAAGCACTGTGAGCTGCAGGTGTGTCATGTTTGTTGGCATACTTACTTTTTTTTTGTCATTGCTCCTTTACTGCTTCTGTAGACTTTCTTTTCTTATCTTTTGCTAAGATTTTAGCTGAATGTTCTGCTGATTGATAAACACTTTGTTTGGGGAAGATTTAGTTATATCTTTCCATGCACGAAGACCCCATTCCCTACCCATGTTCTTGTTGTAATTTAACTTCAAGCAAGAAATCAACAGACCACACACAGCAACACGTGATACACAAAACAAATGATGTAATAATGACGTAATAGGTAAATCGACTAATTATAATAGGAAGTTCAAGTATGACAAAATTCTTGTTCCAACACTCCCACTTAATTAGTAGAGTTCATCAATGCAATTCCTTGATTCCCATGCATGCACGAAGTTTTTCAAACTGCACACGAGGGATGGGCTTAGTTAGCAGATCAGCTACCATTTCATTTGTTGGGCAATATGTGATATCAATGCTGCCTTCTTCATTTGCTTTTCGAACAAAGTGGAAACGGATGTCTATATGTTTGGTCCTAGGATGATCAGTTGGATTTCGTGCAAGTGCAATGGCCCCTTGATTATCTTCCATAATCGTAATAGGCTTCGATGGTACTTGAAGATCATTGAGGAACTTTTGAAACCAAGCAGCTTCTTGAGCAGCAGTGCTAAGAGCTATATACTCCGCTTCGGCTGTAGACAGTGCAACAACTGTCTGTTTCTTGCTTAGCCAGCTCACTGCTCCATCTGCCAGCACGAATACATTCCCTGTGGTTGAATGCCTGTCATCAAGATCACCTCCCCAATCGGCATCTGAGAATCCAACAATCAATTCTTTATCCTTAGTATACTTCAATGCCAAGTTCTCTGTTTTCTTGAGATAACGAAAGATTCTTTTGACTGCTGTTTTGTGAGCCTCCATGGGTTTTGAGCAAAACTTTGCAACTGTACCAACAGCCTGTGCAATGTCTGGGCGAGTCAACAAGGCAACATAGAGAAGACTGCCAACCATAGACTGATACTCCGCTTGGTCAGTAAGTTTACTCACTTTGTCATCACTGACAAGTTTAACATCACAATCTGCTGGGGTAGACACTGGTTTTGCATCCTCAAGACCAAACTTTCTGAGCTTTGATTCAATGTATTGATTTTGATGCAACCAAATACAATCTTTTCCATAAACAACATTTACACCCAAGTAGTAATGAAGCTGACCCATGTCCTTCATTTTGAAACGTTCAGACATTTAACTCTTCAAATCTATCAGATCTTCAATTACATCTGCTAAAAGAATCAGATCATCAACATACACTGCAACGATGATAGCATGATCTTCAAATCGAGTGTAAACACAAGGATCTCCATTGCTCTGGACAAATCCTGTTTGGACCATGAATTCTTTTAATGCCTTGTTCCAACATCTTGGTGCTTGTTTAAGTCCATAGAGAGATTTGTTTAATTTGCACACGAGATTTTCCTTCCCATGAATTTCATATCCCTCAGGCTGCTGCATATATATATCTTCATCAAGCATTCCATTAAGGAAGGCTGTAATCACGTCCATCTGATGAATAATCATATTGTTTTGTACAGCATAAGCCAAAAGTGTTCGAACTGAAGAATGACGAACAACTGGAGCAAATGTCTCGACAAAATCAATCCCATATCGTTGTGAGTATCCTTTTGCAACCAGTCTACTTTTGAAGCGATCAATTTTACCTTCACCATCATATTTCACCTTGTATACCCATTTGCAGCCTATTACTGATTTTCCTTCCGGAAGTTTTACTAGATCCCAGGTGTGATTCTCAATAAGAGAATGATACTCCAAGTCTGTTGCATGTTTCCATTCCTCTGCTTGTAGACTTTTACTAGCTTCATCAAAGTTTTCTGGCTCTACAATTTCATGCACAGTGTAAGCACAATGGGTTCTGGTTGTAGAAGAATCAATACCTTCAACATTCACTGCAGCCTCTAACCTTTCAGGAAAACCATAGTAGTCTGGAGGTCTAACAGTTCGCTGAGACCTTCGTGGAGCACTCAAGGATTCAGTTTCTGGCACTGGCTCAACTTCAGCTGATTCTTCCTCATAATCAAAAGACATTTCACTCGAGCTCCAAGATGCGTCACTGTTTCGACTAGAAATTCTGAAATCAAATTCATTGAAGGAAACGTCTCTCCTTGTGATGACTTTCTCTGTACTTGAATCCATCAGTCTGTACCCTCTAGGATTCTTGCTGTAACCCACAAAGCACATTCTTTGAGCCTTCTTATCAAGTTTTCTTCTTTCTGCACTTGGAATATGGCAGTACGCTGCACACCCGAATACTCTGAGGTGAGAAACATCTGGTTTGTGTCCATACCACTTTTCAAATGGAGTAAAATGGTCTTCATTTGCACTATTTGTGACACGATTGCGAATATAAACAGCAGTCGCTACTGCCTCAGCCCACAATTTGTTTGGTAGTTTCGAATGTGATAGCATAGACCTAGCAGATTCTACTATAGTGCGATTAAGTCTTTCTGCAACACCATTCTGCTGAGGTGAGTGAGGTACAGTTAGTTGATGTTCAATTCCCTTTGAAGTGAGATAGCTTTGAAAGTCCTTGGACATATACTCACCTCCGTTGTCAGTCCTGAGTTTAGCAATATTAGCATCACACTCACTGGACATCATCACCTCAAAAAGCTTAAATTTCTCAAACACTTCAGCTTTGCTCTTGATAAAGTAAATGGAGATAAACCTTGTAAAATCGTCAACAAACGTGACAAAATAACGACTTCCTCCAACTGACTCCACTTGTAATGGGCCGCATACATCACTGTGAACTAGTCCCAACTTCCTTCTTGATTGGTGATATGTGAGTGACTTGAATGGCTTGCGCTGCATCTTCCCTTCTACACACCCTTCACAGAATGATAATTTTGCAGACTCTGGTAACTTGATGCCACAAGCAAGTTCTTGATCCACGAGGACACGAAGTTGTTGAAAATTTAGATGGCCCAACCGTTGATGCCACAAATCAATATTTGACTTATTTTCAGACACTATCGATGCACTCTCCTCTGTCATAATGACCTTGCATTTCAACTGGTACAACTTCCCATATGCATAACCAATTCCTTTCAAACCACCATTAGGACCACTTATCCAGCATTTCATTTGCCCAAATTTCACGGTGTTTCCTTTCTTTGCGGCTGCTCTTACAGAAAACAGATTACATGCTAACTGAGGAACATGCAATACATCAAACATAGTAGCTCGTTTTGCCTGACTAACTTTGAAAAGCATGTCCAATCGAACATTTCCAACTCCCACTGCCTCGACAACTCTTCCATCGCCAACGCTTACCTTTTCATGGACAGAAAATGGTCGATAATTTGTAAAATAGTCTCTTCTGTAAGTCATATGGCTAGACGCGCCCGAGTCCACTAGCCATTTCTCCTCATCCATTATGTCCGATACAGGAAACGCTCCTTCTGCTTCAGACTCAATTTCTTCTTCCATGATCTTTGCTCGATGCTGAGATTTTTTTCGTTTTGGACAAAATCTCTGAATGTGTCCTACTTCATCACAGCTCCAACATTTGGGAGGTTTCCACTTCTGTGCTCCCACTAGTGCTGAGTTCTGTCCTACCTCAGCCTTGACTTCTTGAACCTTGATCTTTCTTTCTTGATGAAGCAATTGCTGCTGAACAAAGTCAAGTGTTAAATCATCCACACGTGCCTCAAGGGCAGTAACAACGGAGGCAAATGGTGAAGGCAAGCTTCCAAGAAGTGTGACCACTTGATCTTCTTCTGAAATAGGTGATCCGATTGAACTAAGTTTGTCCGTCAATTCTTTCATTTCCTTAATATGCGTTTCAATGGAAGAATCTTCACTCATTTCCTTTCGAAAATATTTCTTCTTCAGGAAGAGCTTGTTTGCCAGTGTTTCTCTTTCGAAATGTTTCTTGAGAGCATCCCAAGCTTCTTTTGGTTCTTCACAGGAGGTTATCAGATACAGCTGTGAGGCACTTATTGCCATAGCTAAAATAGAAAATGCCTTCTGAGACTCACTCTTGAACTTCAACCGTTGCTCCTCCGTTGCATGTTCTGCTAGCGTAGCAGATCCTTCAATATATTTCCACAATCCTTTTCCCAACAGTAAATGCTTTACCTGAAACTTCCAAGTAATCCAATTGGATCCATCCAATTTATCCACGGTCCACTTGTCCTCCATTTTTCCACAATGCACAATTTTCCAGTTCCAGAAGATTGCCAGGAACTGACTGACCTTTCTAAATAATCCACACTGGAGTCCACTCTGAATCCGATAACTCAACGAACACAGTTATTCGCAATCGTTCTACACTAACTGCCACCCGCGCCAAACTCGTTAGCTATTACGACCTGCTCCAGGCTACCGTATCTTTGAACGTACGTCCTGGGCCCATAACCTGTTGTAATTTAACTTCAAGCAAGAAATCAACAGACCACACACAGCAACACGTGATACACAAAACAAATGATGTAATAATGACGTAATAGGTAAATCGACTAATTATAATAGGAAGTTCAAGTATGACAAAATTCTTGTTCCAACAGTTCTGGCATAATCCAGCTCCCATGTGTCGATGGATTCCATGCTCCACTTTCCCCCGTCAATTTCGTTCTGATGTGCATCCAGGATTCAGCTAGATTTGTTGAGTTCTAGTAAGTTTGTCTGCTTGGTAAAGCTTGATACTTAAAGCTTGGCCTGATGCCGCAGACCGTAATGTCCGACACAGATGTTCAAGTCTTTGTAGCATTTTTTCATTATGAACTAAACTCTTGAATGATCAATTCATATTATTTTTTTGTAGTATATTAAGCTTCTATTGTTGCGAATTACAGCTCAAAAATGATATGAATGATGCAAAGATCTTTAGTTAAAATTAATGTATATTCATGAGGTGACCGGTCCGAAGAATTGGTAGCTTACAAAAATATTCTGTATAACGTTGAGAGGGTGGACCAAACTGTACAAGAAATAGACCCTGTTGTAAATGTTACTTTGAATCCCAATGTCTATAATCATCAGGAGGCTTTCTAGTTTGATGGCAATAGCATCCTACCTTTGCTAGATACCTCACTATTTTTCTACTGACACAATATGTTGTCTGACTTACCTTTGCACACAAATCTTTACAATGTTATGTGATTATACAGTGTTGTCTAATAACAACATTGCGAGTACTCTAAAGAGTACACCTAACAGTACCTCAAGAGAATGTTCTGGAGTATCCATTCAAATATTAGGTAAGCAGAAGTTTACATAATCAATCCCTTATAATAGTAGTGACCTTCTTTTAGTAGCTTTTGTGTTGTTTTCAACTGTCCTCCCTTCATTGTTTAAGCCATTGTGTAACTCTACTCTAAGAGTGTACCAAACTCTAATATCATGACCCCAAAATTCTTACAATCATTAAGTCATTCAACGAACCTCCTCCAAATACTTAATTGAAGAGATTGACAAATTAGCAAATTTGTATCATTGTATAATGATGTTGTGCAAAAGCATAGTTGAACAACTTACCACTTCAATTATGAAGCAGAGATCCCTGTAACCATGAATATCTACTGGCAGATTTACCAACAAATTATAAGATTAGGAGCATAACAGGAATATAGTTTACTCCTCTAGGACATATTCTTTACCACAACCTTATCAACATTAGGTGGGCATTGAAGCTTATACCAAATTTAATAGAACTGTTCAGGCCTGCAAGGATATCTGAAGGAAAGCACGCATGCTCATTTAACTGTCGTCTATGTTCGTTGATGTTTGACTTGCACTAACTTATAACGCATACACTTTTTCATTTTACCTTAGTTACACATTTTTGAATCATTCATTTTCTATTGTGTTCTGTATTATCAAATTACAAAGTCCAGAACGTCAGTGGGATTTACAACCCCACAATCGCAGAAAAGGCATCTCTCTGGCAGGACGTGACCGTCCAAACATTTCAATCTAAAATCCTCAATTACACCTTATAATGACAAATATGGTAAAATACTAATAGGTCGTTCGAGTAGAAATTCTAAGTTTAAGCACCACCTCAGATGGATGTAACTTTAGAATACAACACATGAAGATGCATTGTCATGCCCAATCTCTTAAAGTTAAATGTTCCATTGATTATTTGGTTAAAGTTAAATGCTCCATTGATTATTTGGTTGTTTAAGGATGCTCTCACATAGCAATGCCTGTGGGGGCAGAAAACAGTGCTCTTGAAATGCAGCTATGTTGCACTTGTCATTGTGCCATACAATTGAGCGAGGCATGGTCGTTTAATAAGCAAAGAGAAATAGAATAGAATAGTTCCTGAATCATTCTCATGTACTGCTCAAAAATGGAAGAATGGCAATGGTTCATATTTTGCCAAGTTGGGCCCAAGTGGTGTTGACCCTATAATGATAAGAGTGCCACTCAAAGAGGTATCACAGTAAACAAAAAAAATCAGGCAATACAGGAATAATAAGAGAAACATTATGTATTATACATGAAGTAATTAATATAGAAAAGTTTATGAACAGTTGTTGCTCCAGTCCCGTTCTTGGGGCAAACCCACCTGGTCAAATTTGTCAAATACTGTGATAATGCATAGCAAAACGAAAAATGAAGTATGTGGTTTTTTGTGTATGTGCAGCTACTTCTGTAGTGATATCCTTTATAATGGGGAGTTTGCTGACTACTGTTCTTGGAATATTGGTAATACTAATCATCAAATGCCTCACATCAACTGAGAGTGAGATGACGGGGTCAAGCCTAAAAAGCTGTGTTTTTAGGAGAGAAAAAAGGCACCCACATGTGTATTTAAGGGGCATATAGTACCATCCATACACACATATATACATACTAGTGGTGCGCTTGAGCACAAATATCAAGCTAGCCTACCTAGTTAGGTAACAAGCTCTCAGCTACAAAACAAAAATAGGCCCAAGCTATTTTTGTAATTGTAGATAACAAATATGTAATTAAATACTCACCTCAGCTTCTCCCGAGTAGTGGTAGCTTCTTTAGAAGCCATTCTGACTACCAGTGGATCTTGACAACCAACATTTAGTACTTATCAGCTCCAAAAAACTCACATGAGCAAATAATTTCTTTGCTTCCCGCAGTAATTTGCATTACATTTTTCTCAGTGGTTTTCAGGAGTGCTTGGAGTCTCCCATTGAAACTTTGAATTTTTGTCTGGTAAAGGGTATACAATGCCATTGTCGCAGCACCTTTTTGTGACTTGAAAACAAGTGTTTTCGCAGGAATTGTCTTAGAGTAAGACTTTCTTAATGCAAACTGAGGTCAAGCCTGAAAAGCCGAGTTTTTAGGAGAAAAAAAAGGCACCCATGCGTGTGATTAAGAGGCATACATACCATCCAACAATATATATATGTATATTATACTAGTGGTGTGCTTGAGCACAAATATCGAGCGAGCCTGCCTAGTTAAGTTACAACTACAGTATTGTTACATAATATATTTTAGCTTAATTCATGCAAACAATATATAGTTGACCATTAATTTTACCAAACAAATACAGAATTACTCTCCTACCTCAATTTCCTGAGTAGTGGTAACTTCTGTAGAATCAAATTTTAGCCCTTCTGACTGCCTCAATTACCAATAACTCTTGTACAAGCTCTCAGCACTACAAATAAAATGGCGAGTGTTATTTTTGTAATTTTATCTAACAAATATCGAATTACATACTTACCTCAGCTCCTCCAAGTAGTGGTAGCTTCCTTAGTATTGATATTAAGCTATGCATTCTGACTATGAGTGGCTCTTGACAACCAGTGGCTCTTGACAACCAACAAGCGAAACTTAAGCAGCCAAAAAAAAACGATGAAGTTTTGAAATTACATCTGGTAAAGGGTTTTTAATGCCATAGTGACCAGTCGCAGCAAATTTTTGGAAGTTGAAAAACAAGCATTTTGCAGGAATTATCTCACAATTTGAAGCCTAAGGTTAAAGTAAGACTTGGGTAATGCTGTAGTATCAGAAGAAACTGGGATCAAGCCTAAAATGCCGTGTTTTGGGGAGAGAAAAGGCACCTGCACGCATGTTTAGGGGGCATAGGTACCATCCATACATACATATAACATATCCAATTTTGCATTATCCGCCCCTAATAGTATCTTTCCCACTCAATAATAACATATACCCAATTTTGCATTATCTACCTCAACTACTAGAAATTACCCTGCCACACAGTAGCGCCTGATATTTTAACTTTGCAAATTAGGCATGAAGTCACATTATGGTATTTTTACCAATGTTTTCCCTCTCCTGCTCTCTTTCTTCCTGAACCATCCCAGTTTTTCTTTTTCAGCTCATGGATTCCCTTCTCCTCCTTGTCTACCTCTGCTCCGTGTCTCTGTCCTTTGTGTGTATTTTCTTCCACTTCTTCATTGAAGTAGTTACATCAGTCAGCCTTTTCTTGACCCTAGTGTTTTCCTGCTTCTCTGCCTTTCTTGTACCCCTGATTTGTGGTGGACTATTACTGCAGCCAAAATCAGTAAAAAGCATCAAATTCACAAACAAAAACAGAATTCAGCATAGCATTGCAGGGATGGATTTGGGGGTGGGGGGGGGGGAGGGGGGGCTCGACTAGTGTCCTATGAGCCCCCCCCTTTTTATTACCTACATTATTTCTTACTTTCAAGTGGGAGAAGAGTATAAGTGCAATAACTTTGTCATTGTTCTTCCTACCCATTGTTATTCCTCATTGTTTTTTCCTCTTTGTCGTTATTCTCCTGGTTGTTTTCTTTGTCTTTGTTTTTCCTCATCATTGCTATTCGTCGTCATGGTTATTGTTATTCCCCATCTTTGTTTTTCCTCGTTGTAGTTTTTCACTGTCGTTTTTTTTCTCGTCGATGCTCAGTTGTTTATTCACTTTGTTATTTTCCCCCCATTGTTGAATTTCCTCGTAGTGCTTCTGATGTCCTCCAGTAATTGCATTCTATTGAACAGCCTCATAGTAATATGCAGAGTTATGAATTTTATAATTGAAACCTTTTTCTTCAGCCCTTCATCATTTCTTTTATATATGTTGTTGCTTATTTTATTATGTTTTCTCTTCATGACTATTATAACCATACCTTTATCATTAGAATGTAAGCTAGCTAGCTAGAATATCTTAGCCACCAAATTGCTTGTTATTCACTAATGGTGATTCTGCTGAAGGCAAGCCTTTTCTGCAATATTTTGCTGCGCTTTACTCTATGCAACCATAAATGTTGAACTTAGACAACTTAAGGACAGGCTGTAATAATGTTTGTCAGCTTTATTGGACATAGTAAGAATATAGCATGTGCAGTTTGGAATGGTTTCCCTGAATTGACTGATGTGCTGCTTGCATGTAAATGTCATAGACCAAAATGCTATGCAGATCATTGAGAGATTTGTGATCTTGATATACGATGACAAGACTAGCATGTGTGTCTTGATGTTGAGTGCACACAGACAATTGTTTTAAAGAAGAATAATGTGAAGCACATACTGCCAAAGAAATCATTACAACAAGTTGGAGTCAAATAACATAGAGGTAATGTACGTGAGGGTACAGTTGCTTTGGCTTATCCTCCATTATCATCACCAACTAGGTTCGATCAAGACCACAAAATGTGTATATGTGCCACATTGGACAACATTGCCCAAGGCATATGAAATGTGGTATTTATTAATAGCACAATGTCCTATCAGGCATATCAGGCTGTGGGAACCTAGTCGTGACATTGGTTTTATAATGTTCTGAACAAGGCCTGATACCAGTTGCTACATAGGAAATGCATTTAAGTAAACAGGATGTGGATTAAGGCAATATTTTCCCATATCACCTGTGTTCAGAGTTATCACATTGGGTTATTACGTCCCCCCAGGTTATACAAGTGTTGCTAAGGTATTCATACCTGAGGAGTAAACAATAAATTTATTATTCATTGGATACTGCAGAATATCATTCGTCTGATTGGTCGTATTATGCTTGTGTCTGCGGCACTCGTGTAATTACTACTACTAAGCCAACAGACTTGTGATATTCTCTGCATCAAATGAATAATATCAATGTATCCTTCGAATTGGAAATAGATGCTTCTGAATATCCTATTATAGTTAGCCTACTTAGGACAGGCACAGGTTTCTCTTCGTGCATGCTTTAAGACCTGAAGTTAGTCATGTGTCAGTTGAGAAGGAAGCTAAAGCAATCATAGCAGTTTGCAAATGCAGACTACTCACTGGTTATCACTTCACATTATCATTGTTTTGTATTTAGTTTAACCATTGGGAATGAAATCATCAGGTCTTTTCTCAGGAGGCCCATTTTTTTTCCTAAAAAGTGCCATATTTGTTGTAGCAAGACTAATGTCCACTTGAATGCAAGTTAGGTGGTTTTAAAGTAACTCGGGAATTCATACGGCTTAGTAATAGTGGGAATTTATATAGGTGGAGTGAGGGTGTGTGAGCATGCTCACAACTGATAGCAGTCACACTTGCATCTCCTTTCAATAATAGTGATTTTGGGGCACCACTAGCTGAACCTCAACAATTTTGTTACACAAGGCACCACTTAGTGTAGAGTATTTGAAGGGAAGAGGCAAATATATTTGAGCTGTACACTAATACATATATTAAGTATGACACTTATACTTGTGCTTCATGCAAGTATCATGCCACCTTTCATTTAGTGTCATCTTACCTCTTACTATTGTAAGTATTAGGCTATTAAAAATTCAACTGGCCTACATTATAAGTATATTATTTTTGTTTTATTATTATTATATTTTTGTTATTATAGGTATTACTACTATTATTATTGCTATCATTATTATTTTACTATTATTATTATTATTATTATTATTATTATTATCATTGATATTATGTACTATTATTATATACATAGTTATTATTTTTATTTATAATTTATTAATTAATATTATGTATGTATGTATGGAATGTTGTGGTACTGAAATTATTTTCTGCCTGTTTCTCTATATCTATATACTTTCATTGATTCTGCATGATGTAAAGTTTGACATGAATACAAACTATTAGTAAGAGGCGCATGTATTTTAGTGTTTGTAATGCAGAGTAGTGTCATTATAGATGTCTTACTGTTTGTGTTGTACAGTTGTCATAACCAATGATAGATTTGATGCCAAGGAGTTCTCAGATTGCAGTGAGAGTGAGAGAATAGTTGACGTGATCTCTGGAGAAGCGATGGATTTCTTAGTCAGAGAGTACAATGTTAAACCATAGGAAGCTGGACTAGCTAGCTAGCTATGAAAAATGTGTTCATTTTCACATACATGATTATTTGTTAGACTTGTGTTCATGCATTATTTTTGTAATGGAAAACAATATTCTATTCCTTTTTATTAACCTAGCTATAGCTATTTGTTTTATGTATATTAGAATATAATTGTTGCATTACAATAGAAGTCCTGTATCATAAAGATAGTCATAATAGTACATGTAAATAATATTGTTGTAAAACCCATTTTTCATACTATGCTTATTTTAGCTTCTTAGTCCATGCAAAAAAAATTTATTGTACTTTCTCAAACCTCCCATCCTCCTCCCCCCCTCCCTCCCACCTGTTATGAAAGTTATTGACTCCGCTTATCTCATGAGGAGGAGTTATTGTTATTGTCGACTTCTAAGGGTAGATTCTGCCACCAGAGGCAGTCTCAAAGATCCAAGCAATATGGAGGGGTTATGGATTCACAAGCTAGCTTAGGGTTCTAAGTACTGGCCTTATGGTTGATAATTAAAATTAATTAACAAGAACCTGGGTTTGAGTACAAGAACTAAAAAGACTAACTGTTGGGGTATTCTGGCCAGCCACAGTTAAACCAGCCGACACACCCCTATTCTGATGAGCATGATATAGAAATAACAGGTGCTCAAATCTGATTGGTTGAGGGCTATCTGCCAAAAGCTATGGCCAAAATGGTTGCAAAATGGAAGGAAAGTGTGAATTAGTGTTAGGGTGAAGTAAACCTTATGAAACTAATTAGTGATCTGCTAATGAAATTAATACTAAGAGTAAATAATGAAATAAATAGTTAATAAATAAACAATTAGTTAAATAAACTTACATGTGGTAGTGAGGTTTGTGTCATATGTGTGGCTGGAGATGTAATCTGTGCTGGAGTCTCCACCACACAATCTATCTATATAAATGTCTTAAAATGTATTATTGTATTTATAGCAACTGTAATATATATATTTATTGCAGTTTTGATATTTTTACTTGAATATTTCCGCATCACGCGAGCGTTCTGTATTCTCCCATATTGTACGGTTTATATTGTACGCTCCTTGTAGCGCGCGCGTAGCGAGTAAAATCAATGAAAATTGTATTGTAACCGGTTGAGAAAAATTTCAAAGAAGCAATAAATCACTTATCACACTCGTCGTACAATATGGGAATGATATTTTACTCTCACGCCACATTTTCACTCGCCTTTGGCTCGTGAAAATATTTTGCGTGCTCGTAAAATATTTTCCCATATTGTACTCTGACTCGTGCTATAAGTATTATATATATATATATAATACTCTGACTCGTGCTATAAGTATTATATATATATATATAATACTTATAGCACGAGTCAGAGTACAATATGGGAAAATATTTTACGAGCACGCAAAATATTTTCACGAGCCAAAGGCGAGTGAAAATGTGGCGTGAGAGTAAAATATCATTCCCATATTGTACGACGAGTGTGATAAGTGATTTATTGCTTCTTTGAAATTTTTCTCAACCGGTTACAATACAATTTTCATTGATTTTACTCGCTACGCGCGCGCTACAAGGAGCGTACAATATAAACCGTACAATATGGGAGAATACAGAACGCTCGCGTGATGCGGAAATATTCAAGTAAAAATATCAAAGCTGCAATAAATATATTTATTGCATCTTTGATATTTTTACTTGAATATTTCCGCGAGCGTTCTGTATTCTCCCATATTGTACGGTTTATATTGTACGCTTGTTGTAGCGCGCGCGTAGCGAGTAAAATCAATGAAAATTGTATTGTAACCGGTTGAGAAAAATTTCAAAGAAGCAATAAATATATATATATATATATATATTCCAACCTAGATATCTTCACAATGATATTTTAGGTACATGACCCGTGAAATAACTCACGATATTTCACGCTGTTATTTCACGCTGTGTGCAAGTACCCTTGTAGTTATACCAACCTGCCAGACTTTTCAAATTTTCTGGGGTTTTAGCTACCTTCCTCTGGTGTACCCTGCTCAACAGGGTTAGAGCAGATGCTAAAATATCAGCTGGGGGTGTGGATAGCCCCTAAAACCAACTTTATGCTGTGATTTACCCTACCTCTAGTACTAACTACTGGTAGTGAAGATATTTAGTGTGGAATAAACCACGTATTACACTTGTCAGAGTGTTATGGCGAGATATTTCACTCTCAGGCTTCATTTTCACTCGCCTCTGGCTCATAAATTAGCCTGCTCGTGAAATATCTCGCCATATCACACTCTGACTCATGTAATAAGTATTATATTATATATATATATTAGAACAAAAGAAAAATTTGCTGTATGCCATATATACTACCATTCCTACAATTAAGTATAAAATACCTACTAAAGATACTTAATGCAGCTAGCTTCTGGAAGTAGAATATGAATATTGTTCGATTAATTGTTGCAGTTAGTTAACTGGTTCAAACTCTTGGTCAGCTAGACCATTTGTTTGTTTTTCTCAATGAAAGAATTTAGCTAAGAACAGTACAATGTTAATCAGTCATAATATATTGTTTAGCTAGTAAACAGGGCAAATATGCTATAGATTTAACTAGATAATATTTGTTGTTAGCTTTAACACTAACCAGCCATTTTAGTGCTAGAAGCTAGTTCTCTCTAAAACGCCTGATAAAGTCACACTGTTGACTTTTAAATTTGCATCTTGAATTAACAAAACATGTGAGTTAATTAAAGTTGAAATGTAATGTTGTGTAAATCTATGGTTTCTGGTTAGACTGCTAAAACTTGTTAATTGTCATGGTCTACATCTAAGCAGTGGATTATATTTGGCAGATTAAGATCAATTATAAGTATATTAAGTTGGAATGTCTCATTGCGACTGTGGTGTTTCAATAATGCAGAACAACAACACAATAATGGCTGGTTCACACTCGGGTAGGAGTTGGTCATATACAAGTGACAAACTCGGAAACAAGCACTCTTTCATACCCTGTAGGGAGAGCTACAAAAACATCTCTTTTTAAAATTCCCTTTCATCTGTTCTGGCTTTACGCACGAAACTGTGACTTCTAAACACGCTCTTCATCACTTGATCTTCCATAGCTAACAACGCGGAAATAAACATCCTTTTTGCATTAGCTACTTCCGTATTTGTATTTCGCATTTGGTAATTTTACTTAGTTACATGATCTCAAAGTAAAGATGAGGAAATTTCTCACACAATTCGGAGGGTGTTAATTTTTGAAATTACAAAAAGAAATTAGCATATCATTTAATATTGAGAAACTAGAGTAGGTAACTGTAAGAGGTTCGGTTGCTGATCAACTACACCAAGCTCATAAAATTGAGAAATCTCTGTACATACTTCCTAGCTGGACACTTTATTAGCTACACACGTAATGGCAGAGATACTAGGATGGAGGGTTATTAGGGGGGGCACAGCATCCCAATTTTATATTAGTACAAGCATATATAATTATAAAGGACCTTCCTCTCTAGACTTTTTTCAAGAGCTAACTGTAAAGCTGAGGAACTATATTTAACATTTTCAAGTACACTACTTGATAACACTATTCCTTTATTTTTGACTGGTAGCTACTCATAATTTATGGCCATTTTTTTGTAATGAACCTGTATTTTGTCACAACTTCAGGGACCTTGTTGATAGTAAGCTGTGATGGTGGAATAGACTAAAAACTTTCATTGAAAAGGCAGGCAATATGCATCATACGCATTAAAGGGTGCTGCAGTAGTTGATTTTGTGGAAACGATGTTTTGAATAGGTACAATAATAATTCAGCGAGCGAGCGAAGCGAGCGAAGCTGACTCTCAGCCGTGTTCAATTGAGATTTCAGATAATTGGCGAGCGAGACACTTACAGGGGTAACACAATCGAAAATCGGGGATGTTTGTTTATTGGCGAGCGAGCGTAGCGAGCGAGACAGTATTAGGGGTGGATAATGCAAAATCGGGTATATGTTATATATATGTATGTATGTATGGATGGTACGTACACTCTTTAAACGCGCGCGCGTGGAACTTTTTTCTCCAAAAAACACGGCTTTTTAGGCTTGACCCCAGTTTATTCTGAAACTACAGCATTAAGCAAGCCTTACTTTATACTTAAGCTCCAAAGTGTGAGAAAATTCCTGCGAAAATGCTTGCTTTTCAAGAAACAAAAAGTTGATTCGACAGGTTACTATGGCATTGAAGACCCTTTTCCAGACTTAATTTCAAAACTTCGCCGTTTTATAGGGGGATACGGAGTGCTGGTTGTTGGTTGTCAAGAGCCGTTGGTAGTCAGAATGCCGTAGTATTAATGCTATGGAAGCTACTACTTCTCGAGGGAAGCTGAGATAAGTACGCAATTTCATATTTGTTAGCTAAATATGCAAAATTAACTCTGGCCTTTCTTTTTTGTAGCTAATAGCTAGTTAACAGTGACTGGTAAATTCAAATAGTCAGATTGGCTCAAATTTGGTACTACAAAAGTTACCACTGCTCAAGAAAATGAGGTAAGAAAGTAATTGTGTATTTGTGTGCTAAAATTGATTGTCTTTTGTTTTTGTATTGAGAGCTTGTTGTCAAGAATTCAAGGTAATTCAGATGGTCAAAGTAACTTCAATTTGATACTACAGAAGTTATCAATACTCAAGAATGATGTAAGTAGTAATTCCATATTGTTGGCTAAAATTACAAATAATAACACTGGTTTATTTTTTATCGTAGCTGAGAGCTTGTTCAAGAGTTACTGGTGATTGAGATTATCAGAATGGTTGATGTTTGATACTACAAAAGTTACCATTAATAAGGTAAGGGAGTGATTTTGTATTTGTTTGCTGAAATCAAATGTCATAACTGCTATTATAGTGTTTGCATGAAGTAAGCTAAAACATAGTAACATTCTATGTTACCTAACTATCAGGCTCGCTCGCCATTTGTGCTCAAGCACACCACTAGTTTAGATATATGTATGGACGTATGTATGTCATTTTGTACTTTGACCCTCGCGTTTTTTGTGTTAGTTCGGTTGTCGACCCCCGTCCCTAATTGCACTAAACAGAATCCTCTGGTTTATCGATCAGTACCCGTATCACCCTAGAAATTGAATTGTTTACCGTTTTGAATTCTTTTGCGGGTGCAGTTAAAACTTGAAAACATAAGGGACTTCCATTTCTATTCGAGTTAGTGGCGGTGGTAAGTCAATGCGCTCTTTGTCATGGTTATAAGCCGTGCGCAACGGTATTTACTTGAAAAGACATTGTCCACTAGACTACTGCGAAGGTAAGTCTGTGTAGGTGCATTTCCAGTTGTGTCAAAGCATTGTGTGTGTTACAACCACTACTTAGCTAAACAATATCACAAAGAAAACTTTTAAATAACGTGTATTGTTTTGTTGTTGTTTTTTTCCTTCAATTCAAGCAGTTGCAGAGAGTTGTTACTATGGCACTGAAATCCCTTTACCGTGTATGCGAAATTTAAAAACTGGACCTTATTTTTAGTAGCTTCAGTGTTAGAAGTCAAAGTCATTCATATAAAAATAGTATAGGCTCGCTCGCCATTTGTGCTCAAGCACACCACTAGTTTATTTGTTGGCGAGCGAGCGAAGCGAGCGAGACAGTATTAGGGGTGGATAATGCAAAATCGGGTATATGTTATATATATGTATGTATGTATGGATGGTACGTATGCTCTTTAAACGCGCGAGCGGGGAACTTTTTTCTCCTAAAAACACGGCTGTTTAGGCTTGACACCAGTTTATTCTGAAACTACAGCATTAAGCAAACCTTACTTTATACTAAAGCTCCAAAGTATGAGAAAATTCCTGCTAAAACGCTTGTTTTCAAGACACAAAAAGTTGATTCGACAGGTTACTATGGCATTGAAGACCCTTTTCCAGACTTAATTTCAAAACTTCGCCGTTTTATGGGGGGATACGGAGTGCCGGTTGTTGGTTGTCAAGAGCCGTTGATAGTCAGAATGCCGTAGTATTAATGCTATGGAAGCTACTACTTCTCGAGGGAAGCTGAGATAAGTACGCAATTCCATATTTGTTAGCTAAATATGCAAAATTAACTCTGGCCTTTCTTTTTTGTAGCTAAGAGCTAGTTAACAGTGACTGGTAAATTCAAATGGTCAGATTGGCTCAAATTTGGTACTACAAAAGTTACCACTGCTCAAGAAAATGAGGTAAGAAAGTAATTGTGTATTTGTGTGCTAAAATTGATTGTCTTTTGTTTTTGTAGGTGAGAGCTTGTTGTCAAGAATTCAAGATAATTCCGATGGTCAAAGTAACTTCAATTTGATACTACAGAAGTTATCAATACTCAAGAATGATGTAAGTAGGAATTCCATATTTGTTGGCTAAAATTACAAATAATAACACTGGTTTATTTTTTATCGTAGCTGAGAGCTTATTCAAGAGTTACTGGTGATTGAGATTATCAGAATGGTTATGTTTGATACTACAAAAGTTACCATTAATCAGGTAAAAGAGTGATTTTGTATTTGTTTGCTGAAATCAAATGTCATAACTGCTATTATAGTGTTTGCATGAAGTAAGCTAAAAATAGTAACATTTTATGTTACCTAACTATCAGGCTCGCTCGCCATTTGTGCTCAAGCACACCACTAGTTTAGATATATGTATGGACGTACGTATGTCATTTTGTACTTTGACCCTCGCGTTTTTGTGTTAGTTTGATTGTCGACCCCGTCCCAAATTGCACCAAACAGAATCCTCTGGTTTATCGATCAGTACCCGTATCACCTTAGAAATTGAATTGTTTACCGTTTTGAATTCTTTTGCGGGTGCAGTTCAAACTTGAAAACTTAAGGGACTTCCATTTCTATTCGAGTTAGTGGCGGTGGTAAGTCAATGCTCTCTTTGTCATGGTTATAAGCCGTGCGCAACAGTATTTACTTGAAAATACATTGTCCACTAGACTACTGCAAAGGTAAGTCTGTGTAGGTGCATGTCCAGTTGTGTCAAAGAATTGTGTGTTACAACCACTACTTAGCTAAAGAATATCACAAAGAAAACTTTTAAATAACGTGTATTGTTTTGTTGTTGTTTTTTCCTTCCAAGCAGTTGCAGAGAGTTGTTACTATGGCACTGAAATCCCTTTACCCTGTATGCTAAATTTATATACTGGACCTTATTTCCAGTAGCTTCAGTGTTAGAAGTCAAAATCAATAGTATAGTCTTTAGGCTCGCTCGCCATTTGTGCTCAAGCACATCACTAGTATATATGTATGGACGTACGTAAGGCATTTTTGTACTTTGACCCTCGCGTTTTTGTGTTAGTTCGGTTGTCGACCCCGTCCCAAATTACACTAAACAGAATCCTCTGGTTTATCGATCAGTACCCGTTTCACCCTAGAAATTGAATTGTTTACCGTTTTGAATTCTTTTGCCCGTGCAGTTAAAACTTGACAACTTAAGGGACTTCCATTTCTATTCGAGTTAGTGACGGTGGTAAGTTAATGCGCTCTTTGTCATGGTTATAAGCCGTGCGCACAGTATTTACCTGAAAATACATTGTCCACTAGACTACTGCGAAGGTAAGTCTGTGTAGGTGCATGTCCAGCTGTGTCAAAGCATTGTGTGTTACAACCACTACTTAGCTAAAGAATATCACAAAGAAAACTTTTAAATAACGTGTTATTGTTTTGTTGTTGTTGTTTTTTCCTTCAATTCAAGCAGTTGCAGAGAGTTGTTACTATGGCACTGAAATCCCTTTACCCTGTATGCTAAATTTAAAAACTGGACCTTATTTTCAGTAGCTTCAGTGTTAGAAGTCAATAAAAATAGTATAGTCTTTAGGCTCGCTCGCCATTTATATATATATATATGTAGGTATGTATGCGTACGTCAAAAAGTTTCGCCCGAGCTTCTACATAGCAACGCTAGCTGGCACATAGCAACGCTCGCGGGCTTAATTGAGCAATAAACCACGAAACCACCGGGTTGTAGAGGTAGAGGGCGGACCTTAAATACCCGCGCATAGATAAGAGTTTCCTGGCAGACCGTGGTAAGTATAGTACGGAGGGTGGGGCTAGAAAATTGCACAGTGGCAAAAAAGTGCGAGACAATTGGAATCTATTTTGTACTCCAAGTACAGAAAGGCGGATGATTAGTGTTTCAATTTTGGTACAGCGGCGTAACTTAACAAGGTAATAAAAGTAGTCGTTTTTGTTTTTCAATACAGTATACATTTGTGACGCAACAAGAAAAAAATCACGTAAAAATATGAATAAATATAAAGCAAAATAGAATTGAACAAAACTAAAACGACAATATTATAAACAATGAGCTGAAGAAGCGGTGGACGAAATTCTGACTTCTGTGCGTCCTCCACTGTCTCCAATAAGTTCCGTTTGTTTTGGGACTTTGAGGCTTCATAACTTCTTTGGTTCAGTGCGTGTGTCAGTCATTCTTGGTAAGTCCACATTTTGCCAGCATGTCTCGTAGATCCGCTTGGCTGCGTGAACCTGCGAGGTATAGAATCGGAGTTATTTTCCATAGCAACAGCCAATTAACCTTAATTGATTTGTGTGGGCGGAGCGCGTATCCGGTGTGCCAGCACCCTTAAGCAACTTTGTTTCAACCAAAAAGTTTATAGCCACTCTCTTCTTGAAACAATTGTTAAGTCTTTGTCAAGCTGCGCTTTTTTGCCACTGCTTTTGAAGTTTATTCAGGTAATTCTGTTATTGTTAACTCTTCATGCCTAATCATTGCTATTATTTAGCGATTTCCTTCGCAAATCATCTTTACCTATACTCATATATTTACTCGCTCGCCATGCATTTGCGCTATTCGAGCGCACCACTAGTAATAATAATAATAATAATAATAATAAAAAAAAAAAATAATAATAATAATAATAAATAATAATAATTGACATGCTTCCAGTACGTAGTTAGCTCACTCTCTTCCGAAATAGTCACTGAAGTTCGAGATCTGTTGTTAAGGCCACTGCTGGATCGTCGGCTGAGCTTATCAAGCGTGCCGCTGCTTCCGAGCAGAAGTAGCTCCAACAGCTCATTGGTGGCGAGGAGCTCGGAGACCGTAAGCCTACCCAGCTATTACGGCGTATGCAGCAACTTCTTGGCGACAGACTCAGTTCAGCCGACAGTAGTTTATTTCTCCGCGAGTTATTTCTTCAGCGCATACTTTCCAACGTCCGGATGGTTCTAGCTTCAGCCGATTCTTCTACCAACTTGGGAAAACTGGCGGAGATGGTAGACAAGATTCTGTCGTTCTCCTTGCTCTCGTTCTTTAAACGACTAGCCCAGCACTAGCGGCGATGAGTGCTGCTGGCATATCCAGTTGTCGCCTGTTCCACATAAATGACTGTTCTTCTGGCTGCTGTTTTCTTGTTGATACCGGTGCCGAGGTTAGTGTTGTTCCTCCCATATGCACTGAACGCAAGTCTCAACAAGCATTTACACTGCAGGCTGCCAACAACTCTAGCATAGCAACTTATGGTGTTCGATCCCTTTCACTGGATCTTGGTCTGCGTCGAACGTTTAGATGGGTGTTTGATATAGCCGACGTGAAGCAACCGATATTAGGAGCAGATTTTCTTCGTTACTTTGGACTCCTCATTGATCTTCGTCAACACAAGCTTCACGACTCTGTCACAAATCTCCACGTGTAGGGACTGAGACTTTCACCTCCACTTTCCTCAACTGGACTTTTGTGTGTCCGGAAGAGTGACAACTCCATGTTCTCACAGCTTCTAGCGGAGTTCCCTGCTGATACTGAGGCAGTTTAACAGACAGGCCCGTCAAACACAGAGTCACTCATCACATTCAAACTATGGGCCAACCAGTGTCGTCACGCACTCGTCGTCTGGCTCCGGAACGTCTCAACATCGCTCGACAGGAATTCGATCACATGCTCAAACTGGGTATCATTCGTCCTTCCTCCAGCAACTGGTCCTCTCCGCTCCATATGGTTCCAAAGAAGTCCCCTGGTAATTGGAGACCGTGTGGTGACTACAGAGCTCTCAACCGTGTTACAGTTCCGGACCGCTATCCTCTTCCTCACTTACAGGATTTCACTGCCACGTTACAAGGGTGTACAGTCTTTTCCCATATTGATTTAGTGAGAGCCTTTCACCAGATTCCTGTAGAACCAGCAGACATCCACAAGACGGCAATAACGACTATCTTTGGCTTGTTTGAATTCATGCGCATGCCATTTGGACTCAGAAATGCAGCTCAGACGTTTCAACGGTTCATCAATGAAGTTCTGCATGGCCTTCCCTTTGCATCTGCATATGTAGATGACCTGCTCATAGCAAGCCATTTGCCTGAGGAACACTTGCAACATCTTCGCTCAGTGTTAGAATGATTAGATGCTCATGGCATTCTCATCAACGTCTCTAAGAGTGTGTTTGGAGTACCTGCACTGGACTTTCTCGGCTATCATCTGGATGCTAATGGAATTCGGCCACTGGATCAGAAAGTCCAAGTCATCAGAGATTTTCCTCTTCCGAAATCTCAACGTAAACTTCGCGAATTCCTAGGACTTGTCAATTTTTATCGACAGTTTATTCCTCATTGTGCTGCTACCCTCAAGCCCATTACCGACCTCTTGAAAGGTGGAAGTCGCTCATCAGATTCTCTCACCTGGTCAGACTCAGCCACTGCTGCCTTCGACAACGTCAAACAGGCTCTTGCTGATGCCACACTCCTGGTTCACCCAACTCCAGATGCCCCTACCTGTCTGATGACTGACGCATCCGACATTGCAGTTGGTGCTGTTCTTCAACAGTATGTCAATGGGAGTTGGTGTCCAATCGCATTCTTCTCTAAGTCTCTGAAGGATGCTGACACTAGGTACTTGATCGGTTTACACGCTGGCCGGAAGCAATCCCTATAGCTGATTGCACTGCTGAAACGGTCGCTCGAGCCTTCTTGCAGACCTGGGTTGCACACTTTGGCACACATTCTACTGTGACCACTGACAGGGGTCAACAGTTTGAATCACAGCTGTGGCCTTCTTGGCACAAAGCACATCCGAAGCAATCGCCAATGGCCTTGTTGAAAGCCTTCATCGACAGTTGAAGTCTTCTTTGAAAGCTTATCCTCACCCTGATAGCTGGGCAGAAGCATTGCCACTTGTACTGCTTGGTATAGAAGAAAGACATCGGTTGCACAGCAGCTGAGTTGGTTTACGGCTGTACTCTGAGTGGCTCCCTGGAGAATTCTTTCCTGCTGCTTCTGACAGCTGCCCTGATCCTGGCAGCTATGTTTAACAACTCAAGTCTGCAATGAGGTCACTCCTGGCAGCTATGTTTAACAACTCAAGTCTGCAATGAGGTCACTCCACGCTGCACCCACGCAGCCAACAAGCAGAATGTTACAGATACCACCAGTCCTTCACTTGCCGGATCCTCTCAGTATTTGTCCACATGATGCAGTGAAAAAGCCCCTTCAGCAACCTTATGATGGCCCTTATAAAGTACTTAAGCGAAACACCCAAGTTCTTCACGCTAGACCGTAATGGTCGCTTCGATACTGTCTCAATTGACCGTTTGAAGCCTGCACATCTTGACCATCTTCCGATTTCTGCCACTGCGCCCTCTCCAGACCTATTGATACAACCAGCTGTCACTCAGCCAGCCCCCACCACTACTACACGATCTGGTCGACGTGTTCATTGGCCAAAGCACCTAGCTAATTTCATTCCCTGACTTGGTCACTGCGGGGGGGGGGGGGGGGGGGAGTAATGTAGTGAAACTTTGAACTCTGTTTTATCATCATCATACTATGACATCATCATTATTGTCTCATGTGCTTGTCATACACACATCTCGTGTTAGAGATATTGAAAAGAAAGACGAGTTGTATTTAATACAGTTTTTAGTAGCTAACTGTCCCTCGACTATGCTACAGACATCTTGTTATTTGAGTGTACATTTAGCTATTAAATTAATTAATAATGACATCCATGGGTAAGCAAACAACCAAATGAATGAATAAGTAACTAAATAAATAAATAATAACATAATAATAATTAAAATAGTCAAACAAAATAAATAAATAAAATAAAATAATAAGGACACAGAGGCACAGTTCCAGACACTGAGTAATAATTAGTTCAAATGATAATGGACTGTTTTTCTCTCTCACGCTCTCTCTCTCTTTCGTATTTTTTGGTTTGCTTTGTTTTGCTTTGTGGAGGTGGGGGCATAGTTAAAGTCTGTCTAACAGTTGTGGAAACTTTACTTCTTGGCAGGCTACACAATGTTGTTTATCTAGCAAGCCTTGACAGATGAGTTTGCCATATTTTTCAAGGGCATTGTTTATTCATAGCTACTGGTGGCTCTGGCCTTACACTCAATGTCTTGGCCTGCTAACAAGCTTTATCTTAGCTCTTCTCAGAATGTTTTTAGAGATTTCATGGCAAGATGGATATGCTCCTATTACAATTACTTTTGTCTGATTTAGCTAATCTTCCAAAGCAAACCAACATTAACAGATTCTCCATTTGAATTGACAATATATATAGCTAGTATCAAAATATTTTTCAAAATAGTGTTAAATTCAAAGTGGAGCTATAACATAGTAGTCATAATATACATAACTAGACCTATATGCGATTTCAGTTCAGTTCTGTTTCAGGGTTTAGAACATATGAATTGCTTGAACTTTAGGGTAAACAGTCATTGGCAATTTCAAAACCTTAGTTTGACTATTCACTTACTCCAAAAATGATAACACAAGACTTAGTCAAATCATTTTAATGTGATACTGTTCAAGTAGGACATGGTAGTTCTACATCCAAGTAGCCTCAAGGCTTTTTATGAATTCCAAAGAAACTTGCAAGTTGGCCTGGCTAAGAATAGGTTTTGTATTTAGTTTTCAACCAGTCAATTGTGATAATGACTCCTCAATATGTATAGGAATAAGCTAACAGTTAAGCTTAAGAACTGGATGGACAGTCTGTCTCACCAGAGATGTATTACCCTTAGCTATATCTCTGGTTTCATCTACATTGGTTGAAGGTCATTCTGAATGTTCTATACTCTAACTTGTCTTCTCCTACTCAATAAAAAAAATCCCCTCTCTTCTTTCTCCTCGTGAAAATATCGAATTATTATTAGCGGTTGTTGCTGACCACAAGTTCTATCGCGATGTTTTCTCAGACTAGCAATAAATTAGCTTATAGCTACCACAGACCTCAATTATAGCCGTACTTTGCGCTGCAGTCAGTATTAGCTAGCCACTACGTTTACACGGCATTGATCTAGCAAGTAGCTAACGCTCGAAAGAATTCGATGCCAAGATTTTCCTTAATTTGGTGAACAAGTAGAGATTGATATGGCCTTCACCATTTGGTTATTAATCCTGTTGCTTCCAGCGGTCCTCGCCCAACAATTATACCCAACTCCTCGGGCATCCACAGTCAGCCTAACGTTTGGAAATTGTACCGTCCTAATGGATAATGACACTATTTTGGGTAATTACAACCAGTTTTCTGATACAGGACTTCTTCCTTCTTTATTCATCACTGGTGATGGTAGCAGGCCGCCATTTCTGAGGATAGTTTGATCTAAAGTGACCTGTCTTAATTCAGGATTGATAAAAGGCACTGCCTCTAGTGTGGGCATCCTAGTGGAGTACCAAAGACAAACTGCCCCTAATGTAAATATCAAGGCCCAAATAGCAGTAGATTGTATAGAAGATCCCCATAATAGTAGGGTGGCTTAGAGGAAAAAAGTGGGGACTTAGTTACATCTTTGACAAAAGTCCCAAATTCTTTTTGGTGGTCTATATGATCATACTAACTAGAAAAATCCACGGCTGCAAGCACAAATTTGAAAGGAGCCACGGAAATTAGCCAATTAAACCAATTTAGTGACGTTCAATGATCAAAATTAGTTTATGTAAGATAAACTTTGAATGAAACTCTAAATACAATTCTTAGTATTTTGTATATCCATAGACTACCCAAATCTAAGGCTGCAAGCTCAATTTTGAAATGAGCCAAAGTTTTATTTAAAAAATATATATATTTGTGTCCAATATTTGAATTTGAGTGGTCTATATTGATCCTACCAAAATTTATATTTACCATCATAACTTTGAAAGTGAGCAACCTTTTATTTGTAAAATTGCATTATTGACTTTCAAAAATAATAATTATATGTGACATTTTCAGAATGTCCATAGCATGCTTAATCATCGCTGGACTATATGCCTTCTCAATGAAGAGTGGCAAAAGAACTGCATTGGTTAAGTACATCAGGTTGACAAGAAGCATGAAAACTTGCCCAAGACATTGGCTGGTACTCTTCCTTGGTTGGCTCTAATGCCATCATAGCATGTTTGAGCCACTTCTGCTCCTGTAACCTTGCACTCTCTAGGTTACCATGAAATTCAAAACAGAGCCTAGCTGGCACAGATGTCTTACTTTCATTCAAAGCTACAGCTGGAACTATGGCATTGGAAGCTGGAAGAGAAAGCTCATCAGTAGCGTCTGCAGCAGGTTGATACCATCTTCAACAATAGTATCAGTATCTTCAGAGTGGTACTCAACGATACTAATACCTGTACCATGAAATGAAGAGTCAGCAGTAGTAGATGACGGGTTGTGGTCTATGTTGCCCATTGCACCAGTTATAAAATGCCCCTTTTGCAAATGCGATGGACAAACAACATCATTTAAACGGTATTGCCTGCACATTAAAAGGGCCATGCTCTCTTCTAGTGGGAGAACCCGGTCATAAGTGATACTGATACCCAGACTACTAAACTGTTCAATAAGTTTTTTGCTGCGCAAATGAGAATGAATATTCAGGCCAATATATATAATATGAAGGGGGGGCTCTCGATAAAGTGTGTGACGATGGGTACTAGTCACAGATTTTGCCATTTGTTGTTTTTTCTTGTAGTTAAACAAAATCAACTGAGATATAGTAAGGCAAGTTTGGGTATCAACACAATCAACACAAGGACCATACAAGATCATTGAAATTAAGAGTTTCAAGTTAGGTATATGGTACCGAATCCTTTTGACAGTCATTGGCAAAATTGCCGTCAAACATGAAATTATTTATATTAGATATCTCACTACGAACCAGCTTTGCAACACTAGCCAATTGTGTGGCTTCTGATTTAGACTGAGATGGAAAACAAGCATTTTGCATTATTGTTTTCATCCCATCAGGAAAAATCAGACAACATGTCTTCCATCAGAATGTTCTTGCATTCCATGCTGCTTATAGTGATCGAGAAGCTCACCTTTAAACCGGGTTTTGTTTACTGTTGCATCAGGGATGAAGTACTTTATCCGTTGTTCATAAACTCTGCATGTTCACCCAACTTAAAGGAGTAAATACCCTGACTTAGGCATCATCTATCTGCACAACAACCTCAGAAAATGCACGTCCTCTAGCTTGCTTTTAGGAGTTTTGTGTTGAAAAGGTACAATATCGATTTCGATACATTGTCAAGCAGTTAAGGTGATATTTTGCTTCTAAAGCAATTAAATCTCCACTACTAACTTTTGCAAGAAACTCATGATCACTCATCTCGGTAGCCATACCCTTAACGGACTTATCAATGTTCAAAGTCGTGACTTCATGTAGCTGTTCTGTTGTGATTTTATCACAAAATATGCAAAGGTCCCTTAGCATGCTACTGTGACGTTTCAGACGATGATGTTCATCTTCAATTTCAGTTGATTCCCTCTTCCTCTTCAATCTAGCACGTTTTCCAACATTGAATTATTGAATTTTGGATGGCACTGCTTGTACCATGAGGCTTTGTTGCTCAAGAATTGGTAGCTGTTCCTTCATCTCCAAAGTCTATTCTGACTGGCAAAGAATTGATTTTCTGTAGTTCTTCAACATTCTTCAAGAAGTTCTTGTACACATCCAAAGCATTTCTAGAAGGACATTGCAAATCTTCTTCTGATTTAGCCTGACAGACTATGCACAGTTTCCAGTCAATCTTGTGGGCCATGCTGTCCAGATGAACTGTACTCCAGATGATGCCCTGTCATGTAGCCTAATCAGCATTCATGTAGCAGCTATAACTAGACTTATTAACACATGCATATAGTCCAGCATTACACACCTTAAAAAGCATCTTCCTATTTCCGCGCTAATTTCGCGCTAATTTTCGCGTTTTTTTTATTGTTAATGTCCATAAGTTTACTCCAGTTGTTATTTGTGATTGCAGCCATACCATTTCTGATAGTCCATATAGTCTCCTATCTACTGACAAAATTTGGTGCTTTTGTCAATTTTGTAACTATAAAATCCCTAAGCTACCCTACTATAACCGGAATGCTGAGTTTTCTTTCTACCCAACACCAGATCCTGCTGCAACTCAAATTTCAGCTCGAAATACTGCAAGAGTTAGTGGTGCTACCGGTAGTGCACTGTAAACTAAAAGGTGTGTAGTTCACACCAAATTAAGCGTGAATCACTTGTAACAATAGTCACACCAAAATATGGTGTGATGCGCACACCTCATCATTTGGGTGTGAAGTGCACACCAAATTTAGTGTGAATTCTCACCATAGTCACTATGAACTCATACTTACATTAATGCTGAATTATTCTAAGTTACATTGATTCTAGTGACACATATCAACATTTTTTTTCCAAAAAGAGATTGGTGTAATCCCAGATCTCATTAATCAGACGACTAAAATCTTAGTCAACTCTCTTATCTAGCACACAAGTGTACAAAACATTTATAAGGTAGATTACAGTGAAAATAGCATTGGGTTTTGCCTGCATATGAATATAATTAATGTTTGGTAAAGGGTCCATGCTATTCCATTGAGTGTGAATTACACACTAAGTGTGCATTCACACTAGGAAGAAAGTGTGAAGGACACACTATGCATAGGTGGTGGGCATTCACACCACCAGTTTGGTGTGAATTTGGTGGGTTTTCACGCTATAATTTTTACAGTGTGGTAATACCCTAGCGGATAATGTCGACGTAAATTTTACTGTACCATTTCAGACAAATTGTGCAGTGTGCTCTGATTTTGCCCTTGGTTTGGGGGATCCAGATTCAAGATGTTTTGGTAAGTATCTATAGCATACATTTCTACTGAGTGTCCAGGTAACTGTGCTCATTCCATGTGTGGGGATTGTTAGATATACCAATAGTGAAAAAGTGGTTGTATTATATTTACTAGGCTTGCATAGTATGGACATCTTGTTATTTGAGTGTTCATTTAGCTATTAATCTGAGATATTTCTGTGTATTGTAGGTTGTATAGGCTGCACCAGTGGCAGTGCTAGATGTGTTGGTAATTCACAGCCGACTGACCAGTGTTGTGCCTACTACTTGGATGATATCTGTGTTCAATATTGTCCTTCTCCTCTAGTGGCCAATACAGAAACATTCGACTGCGGTGAGTTAGGAGAAGTGAGTGATGCTGAGCATCAGGGCCGTAGGAACCGCAACGGCCACGACGGCCATGGCCGTTTAGGTTTTTCTCCTGGGTGGGTGTGGCTAATGAAACGTGCGCATGCGCATTAAGAATACCGTCTTTTTAAAAGCATGGCTACTTCGCGTTCTTCGTCGTGTAGTTTACCAGATCTTCCTGATCGTCCTACACAGCCCACCAACTCTGTCTTCCCCCGGAGATCATTCGGCAAGACAAACGTTGTCCACCGCTCTTTTCAGAGCGTTTGGTTCAACCGTTGAAAGTGGCTGCACTACGACGCTTCCAGTGACTTGGCCTACTGTTTCACCTGTGTGAAAGCTATCCAGTCAGGTTAGTAAACTTAGCTGAATTTTGCTAAAAGTAGCTATATGTTCTACTGACATAGTTAGCTAGACTTTGGTTGTTGTTGTTTCTTAACTATAAGGTCTTTTTTTATGTAGGCCACCTGAAGAAGATTCAGGGTAACATCTTGGACTCATCTTTTGTGTCTGGCTTCTGTAACTGGAAGGAGTGGTACACGTTGCTTCAACAGGCATGAGGGCACAGCTGCACACAAAGCTGCTGTTGATTTCACCATAACAACACCTGCAGGTACGTCAAGGAGAGTTGGAGATAAGTTGTCTACAGCTCATGCTGAACACAAAGCCTCCAATCGACACTACCTTATCAAAGTGGCACAAAACATCAAGTTTTTAGCTAGGCAAGGAATAGCTTTCCGTGGTGATGGCGATGAAAGTGATGGTAACTTCATGCAATTACTACACCTTCGCGCTTTAGATGATTCCAAAATTACTGATATGCTACAGAAAAAGACTAACAAATATAAGTCCTCAAATTCAAAATGAGTTGATTCAGTGTATGTCGATGAAAGTGTTGCGAGAAATTGCTGTATCTGTCCACCAAGCACGTTATTTTGCTTTAATGGCTGATGAAGTTACTGACTCATCCAACAAAGAACAACTTGTGGTGTGTATTCGTTGGGTAGATGATGATTTTGAGCCCAGAGAAGACTTTATTGGACTTCACCATGTTGAATCCATTAAAGCTGACATATTGGTTGCATGCTTAAAAGATACTATGCTACGTATGAACATTAGTATCAGTAACTGTAGAGTGCAGTGTTATGATGGGGCAGCCAATATGTGTGGCTCTAGCAATGGTTGTTCTACCCAGATATGTGCGGAAGAGTCACGTGCCATCTTTGTTCATTGTTATGGCCATGCTCTAAATTTAGCTGCAGGTGATACGATCAAGGGTAATAAAGTCTTGAGAAGTGCTTTGGATACCACCCTTGAAATATCAAAGTTGATAAAATTCTCCCCAAGACCTGAAGCCACCTTTCAAAAGCTCAAAGGAGAAATTAGTCCTGAAGGTGCTGGTTTTCGAACCCTGTGTCCCACTGGATGGACTGTCAGAGCTTCCTCACTAAGTTAGTGTAATTTCAAATTACCAAGTGATCCAGGCTGTTTGGGAAGAAGCTTTGGATATAGCCAAGGATTCTGAAACTCGTGCTCGTATAACCGGTGTACAGCACTGTATGTCAACATTTGATTATTTGTTTGGCATAATGCTTGGAGAACTTGTGTTGAAACACACTGACAATTTGAGCAAGACTTTGCAAGATCCAAAATTGAGCTCTTCAGAAGGTCAGCAAATAGCTGAGCTGACAAGAAAGACGCTTGAAAGTATTCGAAACATGACTCATTTAACCTTAATAAAAGAAATGATAAGATCAAGACACTCAAAGTATTGATGTCTATATAATTCTTCAAGATTAGCAGGCTGATGACCTGCTCCAGTACCAACAGCAAACCTGGCTGGAACCCTTCTTTTTCTGGGCAAAACAGGAGCATTCACATCAAGCATTTCCTGTTTTGAAGTGACTTTGGACCAGAACATGCTTAGGTTTGATCAGCCAAGCTACCACACTTTGAAACAGCTCGAGGATCTTCTTTTGAAGTCTGCAAGAAAAGAAATCTACAGTGAAGAGCTGGAGTATGTGTTAAACTTTTATCATGTGACTTCAATGAAAGCAGTCTCTCATCACACTTGCAGCTTCTAGGTACAGCAATGGAATCTAGCAATAGTCAACCTTGTCTGCCAAGACATTACTGATTATCTTAAATCGCTCACTCCTGCACAACGAAGTATAATGTCTGAAGTGTGTACTCTTGTAAAAATTATTCTTGTTAGCCCAGCTACGAATGCAGTGAGTGAAAGAAGTGCTTCAGGATTACGTAGAATAAAGACATACTTGCGGTCAATAATGAGTCAACAACAACTCAACAGTTTGATGATTCTTCATGTACATAAAGACAGTACAGATGACATTGATCTCAAATCATGTCTTAATGATTTTGTTGCTGGTAGTGAACACAGAAATAGCATATTTGGACAATTTTAGTATTTTTCATTGAACTACTTTAATTATGTCTATTCTTCATTTCTGTCTCCTCCAGGATTATAAATTGATAGTACAGAGTAAATACATGAAAACAGAACTGACGTACAACACAGGGAGATGTCTAGTTTTTTAAAAAAATAATACTTAGGAGCAGTTGCGAGAAAAAAAATTAGGGTGTGTCCTAAATGGGTGTGGTTAATACTGGTAAGTGTGGTTTATTTGGCCGTACAGGTTCAAATTTGCTTCCTACGGCCCTGCCTGCCAATATGCTATTGATTTTATTAGCTAAAATATCTATATCTCACTGAGGCAGTCAGACTAACTTTATTGCTTAAAATAAAAAAATAAGCCAGTTTATATTTGTGATTTTTTCTTTCAAATGTATTTTTACAAGTTTTACAAGCAAGTATGTTTGCTTTCTTGTTTTCACGAACTTGTTGGTATAGACTCTAGTGTGGGATCATCATTAGAACTGATTGTATTCCATTTTGATAAAAGAGGTGTGTCTTGTATTCTGTCTTCTACAGGTTGTGCCATTCTGGATGTTCCTAATGGAGATGTGGTCTACAGCAGTGCCCAGGTGGTGGGGAGTGTAGCTACTTACTCCTGTGATGCTGTAAATGGCTACGTCTTATCTGAGGCTGGTACCAGAACATGCACCCTAAATGGCTGGAATGGCACTAACCCTTCATGTAGTAAGGATGATAACTAGAGTGTTATGTCCCTTGCACATTTAGCTTCTCTAATGAAAAAAATCGTTTACATTTACCTTTTTCATTGCACATATTGATACATGATTAGGAATGATACACCAAATAAATTATGCTCTTGTAAAAGCTAGCTAGTGTATAGTATGGCACTGTGGGTACACACCTTTGATACTCCATTTAGTCCCGTATTGCCACGGTATAACTGTACTCTGATGTGGTGTCAACATCACCACTAGCAGTGACAGAAACCAAATTGGACAATGCAAATTGTGCACGGTCTACTCATGGGCACAATTTAATTGGGGGCAAAGTAATGATTAAATTACCAGGCCTGTACACAGACTTTTGAGAAGTAGGCTTCAGATGAGTACTCACTCCTAAAACAGAAACATTCAAATTGAAGTCTACTGTATTTGTAATCTTCTGAACCTCAGTTTTCAAAATCACAAGGAAGTCTAATTTGATAACAGGAACACTTCATGACCTACATAGAGGAAACTAGTTACATCTACCTATGCTCCCTTATTGGAAAGCTAGATAAAGATTTTTACCATTAGAGATTATTCCAGTCAAAACTTTCGGTTTTTGCTCAGTCTGAGTGCATCTCAAATAATTGTGGGTTACTTATACCTGCTCCATCTGGCCTAGTGTATGACCCACTGTTGGATGGGGTACTTGCTCCATCTGACCTCATGAAAGTGTTGTGGAAACTTCCAATTTTGTGACAGTGTTATCAAACTTTGTAGGATCACAAAACTCCAGTTCAGACTCCGTCACATTAATAAATGTGCAGTAAAGTTTATCACTATAGCAATAGGAACTCCAGGTGTGACTTGTATTTAATTTCCAATGATCTCAAAGCTGCTACAGGCTTTATTCTCTATTTGAAGGATTTTGCACTTGTGAACCTTGTAATAAAAAATCCTGGCAGACAGATGCTCAGCAATTCTCCAGTTGCCTTTTTTTTTAATTAAAAAACAACAACAGCTTTTCTCCTTTCAATGTTTTCATTACAGGAAGTAACATCCTTTGTAAACTGACTTAGCACTGCCTCTACATGCATGTCACAAATTCCTTACCAGCCAATGTAATTACATTGACCACCTGGTTTGTCATTACACTTTCGTTCATCTTATATATCATTTCTAATGGACAAATGATGGGTGAATAGATGAAAGTTGCAATCTAACCAGAGTTAACCTTTTAACCAGCAGCATCTGTCATGTCTACTGCAAGCACTGTAAGCTGCAGGTGTGTCATGTTTGTTGGCATACTTACTTTTTTTTGTCATTGCTCCTTTACTGCTTCTGTAGACTTTCTTTTCTTATCTTTTGCTAAGATTTTAGCTGAACGTTCTGCTGTATTGATAAGCACTTTGTTTGGGGAAGATTTAGTCATATCTTTCCATGCACGAAGACCCCATTCCCTACCCATGTTCTAGCACAGATGTTCAAGTCTTTGTAGCATTTTTTCATTATGAACTACTCTTGAATGATCAATTCATATTATTTTTGTGGTATATTTAGCTTCTATTGTTGTGAATTACAGCTCAATGAATGATGCAAAAATCTTTAGTTAAAATTATAATGTATATTCATGAGGTGACCCTATACCAGTTCGAAGAATTGGTAGCTTACAAAGAGATTCTGTATAACTTGTGTATTAGTTGAGAGGGTGGACCAAACTGTACAAGAAATAGACCCTGTTGTAAATGTTACTTTGAATCCCAATATCTATAGTCATCAGGAGGCTTTCTAGTTTGATGGCAATAGCATCCTACCTTTGCTAGATACCTCACTATTTTGTTACTGACACAGTATGCTGTCTGGCTTACCTTTGCACACAAATCTTTACAATGTTATGTGTTTATACAGTGTTGTTTAATAACAACATTGAAAGTACTCTAAAGAGTACACCTAACAGTACCTCAAGAGAATGTTCTGGAGTATCCATTCAAATATTAGGTAAGCAGAAGTTTACATAATCAATACCTTATAATAGTAGTGACCTTCTTTTAGTAGCTTTTGTGTTGTTTTCAACTCTCCTCCCTTCGTTGTTTAAGCCATTGTGTAACTCTACTCTAGGAGTAGACCAAACTCTAATATCATGACCCCAAAATTCTTACAATCATTAAGTCATTCAACGAACCTATTGAAGAGATTGACAAATTAGAAATTTGTATCATTGTATAATGATGTTGTGCAAAAGCATAGTTGAACAACATACCACTTCAATTATGAAGGAGAGATCCCTGTACCATGAATATCTACTGGCAGATTTACCAACAAATTATAAGATTAGGAGCATAACAGGAATATAGTTTACTCCTCTATAGGACATATTCTTACCATCTCAACCTTATCAACATTAGGTGGGCATTGAAGCTTATACCAAATTTAATAGAACATTTCAATCTAAAATCCTCATATACACCTTATAATGACAAATGTGGTAAAATACTAATAGGTCGTTTGAGTAGAAATTCTAAGTTTAAGCATCACCTCAGATGGATGTAACTTTAGAATACCACACATGAAGATGCATTGTCATGCCCAATCTCTTAAAGTTAAATGTTCCATTGATTATTTGGTTAAAGTTAAATGCTCCATTGATTATTTGGTTGTTTAAGGATGCTCATAGCAATGCCTGTGGGGACAGAAAACAGTGCCCTTGAAATGCAGCTATGTTGCACTTGTCATTGTGCCATACAATTGGGCGAGGCATGGTCGTTTAATAAGCAAAGAGAAATAGAATAGAATAGTTCCTGAATCATTCTCATGTTCTGCTCAACAATGGAAGAATGGCAATGGTTCATATTTTGCCAAGTTGGGCCCAAGTGGGGTTGACCCTATAATGATAAGAGTGCCACCCAAAGAGGTATCACAGTAAACCAAAAAATCAGGCAATACAGGAACAATAAGAGAAACATTATGTATTATACATGAAGTAATTAATATAGAAAAATTTATGAACAGTTGTTGCTCCAGTCCCGTTCTTGGGGCAAACCCACCTGGTCAAATTTGTCAAATACTGTGATAATGCATAGCAAAACAAATAACTTCCTATAAAAGTTTGCAAGACCCAGGAAAGGTTTCGACTACTGTTCTTGGAATATTGGTAATACTAATCATCAAATGCCTCACAACAACTGAGAGTGAGATGACGGGGTCAAGCCTAAAAAGCTGTGTTTTTAGGAGAGAAAAAAGGTACCCACATGTGTATTAAAGGGGCATATAGTACCATCCATACACACATATATACATACTAGTGGTGCGCTTAAGCACAAATATCAAGCTAGCCTACCTAGTTAGGTAACAAGCTCTCAGCTACAAAACAAAAATAGGCCCAAGTTATTTTTGTAATTGTAGATAACAAATATGTAATTAAATACTCACCTCAGCTTCTCCCGAGTAGTGGTAGCTTCTTTAGAAGCCATTCTGACTACCAGTGGTTCTTGACAACCAACATGCAGCACTTATCAGCTCCAAAAAACTCACATGAGCAAACAATTTCTTTGCTGCCCGCAGTAATTTGCATTACATTTTTCTCAGTGGTTTTCAGGAGTGCTTGGAGTCTCCCATTGAAACTTTGAATTGAATTTTTGTCTGGTAAAGGGTATGCAATGCCATTGTTGCAGCACCTTTTTGTGACTTGAAAAACAAGTATTTTCGCAGGAATTATCTCATAATTTTGAGCCTAAGTTTAGAGTAAGACTTTCTTAATGCTGTAATTTCTGAAGAAACTGAGGTTAAGCCTGAAAAGCCGAGTTTTTAGGGGAAAAAAGGCACCCATGCGTGTGTTTAAGGGGCATACATACCATCCAACAATATATATATGTATGTGGGCGATGATAGACTGGTACTCACCCACTACTAGCTAAACGACTAACAACTTTTTCACTGAACAAACTAAATATTCACGTGTTGGCTTATTTTCCTTTTTGGTAAGTATCGACAATAGTATATGTTTGACAGGATGTAAATATGACCACAGAAATAATTGATATGATGATGATACCACATAAGCCCCCCTCCAGTGAATGAAAAAAATGAACGAAAAGAAAATGTACATGACGGCCTGACCTAGTAACTGCATGTGAAGTTGGTTGAGTGGACAAATTTGATGTATGATTACAAGGATTAGTGTGTTCAGGAAGTGTCTCATTGAGATAGGCAGGCTTCAGACGATCTATACAGACAGAATCTTTGTGATTACCATGTTCAATCACAAAAAAGTGTTCCTTACGTTCCAAAACTCTATATGGTCCATTGTACCTTGGCTGAAGTGGTGGTTTTGTGGCATCATGCCTGACAAAAACATGACTGCAGGAGCGTAGGTCTGGATGTACAAAAACTGAAGGTTGTGAGCCCACCCGAGGTGGTTGGAAAACCACGTTATTCATAGTGCTCTTCAAACAATCAATATAGGAAGTAGGATCCATCAGTTCTTCAGAGTTGGCTGTTGTACGAAAAATTGTCCAGAGAGTTTGAGAGTAGTTCCATAGACCATTTCCGCGGGTGTACACTTCAAATCCTCTTTTAAGGCTGTTCGGACACCAAGGAGAACTAGAGGAAGGCAATCAATCCATGGCGTTGGGACCAGTCTTCAACTGGCGATGCAGGCGTTCCACCATTCCATTTGCTGCTGGGTGGTATGCTGTGGTATGTTGATGACGGATGCCAAAGATGTGGCTTCGTTGTGTCCACAAGTTAGATTCAAATTGCCTATCCCGGTCTGTTACAACCGTTGATGGTACATCGAACCTAGCAATCCATCCGCTTGTGAAAGCACGTGCTACACACTCTGCGGTAATGTTAACCAGGGGTAAAGCTTCTGGCCATCTGGTAAATCGGTCCACACATGTAAGAAGGTACTGATAACCCTGTGACAGTGGCAGGGGGCCAACAATATCAATGTGTACTACATCAAAACGTGCATCCGGGACTTGAAATACATGATGTGGTGCCTTAGGGTGCCGATTTACCTTGGTGCGCTGGCAGTGTGGGCACGTTCTCGACCAAACTTTCACGTCTTGATTGACTCTTGGCCAGACGAAACGACTAGTGATGAGTTGTTGGGTAGCCCATACTCCAGGATGAGAAAGGAATGGAGAGCTTTGAAAACTATTTTACGAAGAGTTACGGGTACAAACGGTCTGGGGATCATCCCATGCCAACGTCTCACCGCGACCTGAAAGCAAAGCATTCAGTGGGTCCAGGATCTTTGCGCAACCTGAGAGAAAACGGTGGTAGAAGTTGATGAGGCCAAGGAATGTCCGGAGTTAGCGGTGAAAAGTTGGCTGAGGAAAATCCAGGATGCTTTGGACCTTGTTTGGAAGTGGATGTATTCCATGACAATCAACTCGATGACCCAAAAACTCAATACTTGATGCACCAAATACACACTTCTGCGGGTTAATGATTATGCCATAGTATTGTAAACGTTCAAAAACCAGTTGGAGATGTCGTAGATGCTCTTCTGGCGAAGTGCTAGCAACTAGAACGTCATCGATATAAGCATAACAGAAAGTGAGGCTGAGAAGAACTTGATCAATAAAACGTTGAAAAGTCTGTGCCGCGTTCTTTAGGCCAAACGGCATTCGCACAAACTCGTACAAACCAAATGGTATGGTGATAGCTGCCTTTGGGATGTATGGAGGATCCACTGGAATTTGATGGTAAGATCTAATCAAATCAATCTTACAGAAAACTGTAGAACCGTGAAGTGACGTGGAACAATCCTGAATATGTGGGATGGTCTGATACAGTAATATGATTGAGAGCTCTGTAGTCTCCACATAGTCTCCAGTCTCCTTCGGTCTTCTTAGATACCATGTGAAGTGGAGATGACCAGTTGCTCGAGGAGGGGCGAATGATGCCCAAATCCAGCATATGTTCGAACTCTTTACGGACGATAGTGAGTTTTTCAGGAGAGAGACGCCAAGCTCGACATGAAACTGGAGGTCCAGAGGTAGTAATATGGTGAGTTACATCATGCTTGACTGGATTATCATGGTAGTTATGCACCCGAGTAAGTTCAGGAAACTTGGAAAGAAGTGAAGTATATTCATGCATGTGGTTGGAAGTAGGTATAGTCCCAGTGTTAGTGTCCACTAACTTCCCATTCGTGAGATCCACTTAAAGACCAAAATGGTGTAGAAAATCAGCACCCAGTAGTGGTTTCTGAACGTCTGCGATCACAAATATCCAACGAAAAGTTCTGCGCAAACTCAAGTCCAAATAAGAGAGCGTGTGCCATATGTCGCTATTCCAGTACCATTAACCGCTGAAAGATTTCGACCTTCCTGTTTCCTGAGACGATCGGTATGAGTAGGTGGCAGCACGCTAATTTGTGCACCAGTGTCTACGAGAAAGGTGAGATGATTTGAGCGGTCAGTGATGTGCAATAGGCGACAGGTATAAAGGCCAGACCCACTGGTCGCCATCAACGGCTGGCCGTGTCGTTTGACTGCGCTGCATGTGAGCAGGGAGGTTTGCATTTTCTAGCCGACTCACCATATTTGTGGTGGTACCAGGAAACGGTAGGATTGTCACTACTCGCTCGACCAGGGCTAGGACTTAGTGCTTGATTTCTAGAGCTGGAGCGTCCTCTGGACCGTGACTGGCGAGAGAGGGTGTGGACGGATGTTTGCAGTCGTCGGAGTTCAGTACGAAGTTGTTCAATTTCCGAATGCAACTCAGGGAACTGAGGAGATGCTGATGTGGCTGCTATAGTAGGAGCTGCTACTTCTACTACTTTATCTGCAAGGTCAGCAAGTTGCTCCAAGGAGCAGAAGTACCAGTGGATGCCAGCACCATACGAACATTTGCAGGTAAGCGCTGCAAGAAAAGTTCCCGGAGGAAGGTACCTTCTGTGGCCTCAGTGCGATCTCCAAGCAATTGCTGCATACGTCACAATAACTGAGAAGGCTTACGATCTCCAAGTTCTTCAGCATGAAAAAGTTGTTGCAGGTGCCGTTGTTCAGATGCAGCAGTGCGCTTGATAAGTTGTTCCCAAAGAACCTTGTAGGGCTGATCGGCAGGAGGCCTCAGTATTAGATCCCGTATCTCTGTAGCGACTTCTGGAGAGAGAGGCAACGACATGATCAAAATGGGTACGTTGAGCAGTGATGCGTCGTGTGGTAAAGTATGCCTCCACTTGTACAAACCACACCTCCGGATCTGATGGCCAAAATGGTGGAAGCTTCACGGAAACGGTGGCCAATGCTGCCGGGGCGGTTGCTTCTACATGCTCCGGGGTGTCTTCGTCAGCCATAGGACTTATTCCCGTCGAGGTCACCAATGTGGGCGATGATAGACTGGTACTCACCCACTACTAGCTAAACGACTAACAACTCTTTCACTGAACAAACTAAATATTCACGTGTTGGTTTATTTTCCTTTTTGGTAAGTATCGACAATGGTATATGTTTGACAGGATGTAAATGTGACCACAGAAATAATTGATATGATGATGATACCACATGTATATTATACTAGTGGTGTGCTTGAGCATAAATATCGAGCGAGCCTGACTAGTTAAGTTACATAAAACTACAGTATTGTTACATAATTATATTTTAGCTTAATTCATGCAAACAATATAGTTGACCATTAATTTTACCAAACAAATATGTACAGAATTACTCTCCTACCTCAATTTCCTGAGTAGTGGTAACTTCTGTAGAATCAAATTTGAGCCCTTCTGACTGCCTCAATTACCAATAACTCTTGAACAAGCTCTCAGCACTACAAATAAAATGGCGAGTGTTATTTTTGTAATTTTATCTAACAAATATTGAATTACATACTTACCTCAGCTCCTCCAAGTAATGGTAGTTTCCTTAGTATTGATATTAAGCTATGCATTCTGACTATGAGTGGCTCTTGACAACCAGTGGCTCTTGACAACCAATAAGCGAAACTTAAGTAGCCAAAAAAAACGATGAAGTTTTGAAATTACATCGGGTAAAGGGTTTTTAATGCCATAGTGACCAGTCGCAGCAAATTTTTGGAAGTTGAAAAACAAGCATTTTGCAGGAATTATCTCACAATTTGAAGCCCTAAGGTTAAAGTAAGACTTGGGTAATGCTGTAGTATCAGAAGAAACTGGCAAGCCTAAAATGTCATGTTTTGGGGAGAGAAAAGGCACCTGCACGCACATTTGAGAGGCATAGGTACCATCCATACATACATATAACATATCCAATTTTGCAGTATCCACCACTAATAGTATCTTTCTCACTCAATAATAACATATACCCAATTTTGCATTATCCGCCCCTAATAGTATCTTGCATTATCTACCTCAAATACTAGAAATTACCCTGCCACACAGTAGCGCCTGATATTTTAACTTTGCAAATTAGGCATGAAGTCACATATGGTATTTTTACCAATGTTTTCCCTCTCCTGCTCTCTTTCTTCCTGAACCATCCCAGTTTTTCTTATTCCTCTTTTCAACTCATGGATTCCCTTCTCCTCCTTGTCTACCTCTGCTCCGTGTCTCTGCCCTTTGTGTGTATTTTCTTCCACTTCTTCATTGAAGTAGTTACATCAGTCAGCCTTTTCTCGCCTGCTTCTATTTTTCTTGACCCTAGTGTTTTCCCCCTGATTTGTGGTGGACTATTACTGCATCCATAATCAGTAAAAAGCATCAAATTCATCAACAAAAACAGAATTCAGCATAGCATTGCAGGGATGGATTTGGGGGTGGGGGGTGGGGGGGGGGGCGGGCTCGACTAGTGTCCTATGAGCCCCCCCCCTCCTTTTTATTACCTACATTATTTCTTACTTACAAGTGGGAGAAGAGTGTAAGTGCAATAACTTAGTCATTGTTCTTCCTACCCATTGTTATTCCTCATTGTTTTTTCCTCTTTGTCGTTATTCTCCTGGTTGTTTTCTTTGTCTTTGTTTTTCCTCATCATTGTTATTCGTCGTCATGGTTATTGTTATTCCCCATCTTTGTTTTTCCTTGTTGTTTTTTCACTGTCGTTTTTTTTCTCGTCGATGCTCAGTTGTTTATTCACTTTGTTATTTTCCCCCCATTGTTGAATTTCCTCGTAGTGCTTCTGATGTCCTCCAGTAATTGCATTCTATTGAACAGCCTCATAGTAATATGCAGAGTTATGAATTTTATAATTGAAACCTTTTTCTTCATCATTTCTTTTGTTATTTTATTATTTTTCTCTTCATGACTATTATAACTATACCTTTATCATTAGAATGTAAGCTAGCTAGCTAGAATATCTTAGCCACCAAATTACTTGTTATTCACTAATGGTGAATCTGCTGAAGGCAAGCCTTTTCTGCAATATTTTGCTGCGCTTTACTCTATGCAACCATAAATGTTGAACTTAGACAACTTAAGGTAAAAGCCCTATTCCATGCCCTGACAGGCTGTAATAATGTTTGTCAGTTTTATTGGACATAGTATAGCATGTGCAGTTTGGAATGGTTTCCCTGAATTGACTAATGTGCTGCTTGCATGTAAGTGTCATAGACCAAAATGCTATGCCGATCATTGAGAGATTTGTGATCTTGATATGCGATGACAAGACTAGCATGTGTGTCTTGATGTTGACAGTGCACACAGATGATTGTTTTAAAGAAGAATAATGTGAAGCACATACTGCCAAAGAAAGCATTACAACAAGTTGGAGTCAAATAACATAGAGGTAATGTACGTGAGGGTACAGTTGCTTTGGCTTCTCCTCCATTATCATCACCAACTAGGTTCGATCAAGACCACAAAATGTGTATATGTGCCACATTGGGCAACATGGCCCAAGGCATATAAAATGTGGTATTTATTATGTGGTATTTATTAATAGCACAATGTCCTATCAGGCATATCAGGCTGTGGGAACCTAGTGACATATATATTATTCATTTGATACAGGAGAATATCACGAGTCTGTTGGCTCAGTATTTACGCAAGTGCCGCAGGCACGAGCGTAAATACCGCCAATCAGACGAGTGATATTCTCGGGTATCCAATGGATAATAAATTTATTAGGTACTGCTCATGCGCGAATACCTTGGTAACAAATTTCTTGTGCGATGGCTTCTGGTTCCTCTAGTGTTCCAGATCTCCCTGAAGAAGAAACTCAAGCTTTACTTTCTTTGTTTTCTGAAGACATCACTGATTGGCTATTTTCAGCGTGTCCTGTTGAAGGAGAAAATCAGGAAATGACCAAAAAGGGAGGAAAAGAGCGAGCGAGCTTGACGATTTTGTAGAAATGCAAAAAAACATCAACACAAAACGGAAGACGGCATCAGACTTGAAAACATGGTATAAATGGTGCAAGTCGATTAAGGAAGAAAGACTAATAGAAGACATTCCACCTGTGGAGCTGGACAGATTATTAGGCCATTTTTATTGCAAAATCAGACGTACTGATGGAAATTTTTATGAGCCTGATACCCTAATTTGTTTCCAGAGAAGTCTTGACAGGTATTTGAAAGAAAAACATAAGACCTATAGCATCATCAGAGATGCAGAATTTGCCAGTTCCCGTCAGAAATTAGTAGCCTGCAGAAAAATGCTGGTAAAGGTAGTAGATCTAAAGCTTCCGAATCTCTAGGAGATGATGAAATACAACAACTTTGGGAGAATGGTGCATTGGGTTGTAGTGGTCCAGAGGTGTTACAAAACACTATTATGAGAGGCCGTGACGAGCACTATAAGCTTACCTTTGGAGATTTGGAACTTAAATGTTCATCTGATGGCTCAAAGTATATAGAGATTAGTGAGCGAGACACAAAAACTAGATCTGGGGAATCAAACAATACTCGAGCCTTTAAGCCAAAAATGTGGAGCACTCCCAGCAATCCTGAAAAGTGCCCTGTTCTGATTTTTGAGAAGTATATTGCCCAGCAGCCAAATCAAATGTGCAACCCAGATTCTCCTTTCTATCTATCTATCAATTATAAACCTGGTGATGGCACACATTGGTATAAAAGACAGAAAATGGGAAAGGATAGAATTGGGCAGATTATGAAGAGAATTTCTACTCAAGACTCATTACAAGGGAGGAAGACAAACCATTCTGCTAGAAAAACCATGATAACAAAATTGGCACACTGTGATGTTCCAGATAGTCGAATTATGCAATTGTCTGGCCATAAAAATGTTCAGAGTTTGAATTCATATAAGCAAGCTTCGCTCAAACAGCAACAACACATGTCACACATACTGAGTTCATACAAAGATATAGAACAAATGAAGGATAAAGAATTCTCTAAAAATGATGTACTCCAATTCAGCGATGCCATTAGGATTATTCCAAGGAGCAAATATCTCAAACTGCACCATTAATATCAACTGCAATACAAACAACACAGCTACACACTCACAATTGAACTGACACACAAACAACAGCAACAAAGTAACACTTCATATAATATTGTAGCTAGATATAATAGATATATTAGTTGTCATAATCACATCAATTTTGTTAATTATAAGCAATTACAAATGATTTTACAGCTAAAACATGGTGAACAATTCTATAACCTAGGGGGACGTAATAACCCAACATAATAACTATGAACACAGGTGATATGGAAAAATATTGCCCTAAGCCACATCCTGTTTACTTTAATGCATTTTCTATGTGGCAACAGTTATCAGGCTCTGTTCAGTACCTAATAAATTGGATTTAGTATGTTCTGAACAGGGCCTGATATCAGTTGCTACATAGGAAATGCATTTAAGTAAACAGGATGTGGATTAAGGCAATATTTTCCCATATCACCTGTGTTCAGTATCACATTGGGTTATTACGTCCCCCCAGGTTATACAAGTGTTGCTAAGGTATTCATACCTGAGGAGTAAACAATAAATTTATTATTCATTGGATACTGCAGAATATCATTCGTCTGATTGGTCATATTATGCTTGTGTCTGCGGCACTCGTGTAATTACTACTACTAAGCCAACAGACTTGTGATATTCTCTGTATCAAATGAATAATATCAATGTATCCTTCGAATTGGAAATAGATGCTTCTGAATACCCTATTATAGTTAGCCTATTTAGGACAGGCACAGGTTTCTCTTCGTGCATGCTTTAAGACCTGAAGTTAGTCATGTGTCAGTTGAGAAGGAAGCTAAAGCAATCATAGCAGTTTGCAAATGCAGACTACTCACTGGTTATCACTTCACATTATCATTGTTTTGTATTTAGTTTAACCATTGGGAATGAAATCATCAGGTCTTTTCTCAGGAGGCCCATTTTTTTTTCTAAAAAGTGCCATATTTGTTGTAGCAAGACTAATGTCCACTTGAATGCAAGTTAGGTGGTTTTAAAGTAACTTGGGAATTCATACGGCTTAGTAATAGTGGGAATTTATATAGGTGGAGTGAGGGTGTGTGAGCATGCTCACAACTGATAGCAGTCACACTTGCATCTCCTTTCAATAATAGTGATTTTGGGGCACCACTAGCTGAACCTCAACAATTTTGTTACACAAGGCACCACTTAGTGTAGAGTATTTGAAGGGAAGAGGCAAATATATTTGAGCTGTACACTAATACATATATTAAGTATGACACTTATACTTGTGCTTCATGCAAGTATCATGCCACCTTTCATTTAGTGTCATCTTACCTCTTACTATTGTAAGTATTAGG
>WLWD01001706.1_pt1 | contig 119336 bp, 87 predicted proteins | sample 6712731 | NCBI WGS metagenome assembly WLWD01 (sample SAMN12718690, study PRJNA576275) | sponge metagenome | isolation source: marine sponge | host: Mycale hentscheli | place: New Zealand: South Island, Marlborough, Capsize Point | collected 2014-11-01
CCCCCCCCCCAAGGTCTGGTTTTCCCCCCCAAGAATATTAGAAAATTAACAAAAAATAATAATAATAACATTAGTCCAATGAATAACTTGGTAAATTAAGTAAAATTAATGATCTCTTTCAATAGTTCACAGACTGAAACGTCTATTCTTTTCTTTAATATCAACCTAAATAAGTTTCATTTACGCACATGTATATTTCCCCCCCCTAGCCAAAAATCCTGTATGAATCCCTGCTGTTGTAGATTTTCATTGCTACTATATTTCTAGTAATTCAATATTTTTAGCTTAGCTAGTAGCATTAAAATTTATATAATATTCACAAAACGTTTCGGCTCGTAAGCCTTCTTCAGTTTTGAGGGTGAGGGGTATGACCGTTTAAAATATAATAAAATAAATAAAATTGTCAACTATAAAAGAGCACGTAGCCGTGGGTCAATTGACGCTAGAGTTCTTGCAGGAACGGAGTCTACGTAGAGTTGAGCTCGAGGCCTTTGTCTGAATTATAGATGGTGTTACTGCTCTGTATAATTAATGCTTCCGTTAGCCTCCTATGGAAGTAATTTGGTATCATTTTCAGAAGTCTTGATTCATCCCAGGGTGCAGGTACGTTGATGACGTTTTTGCATTATGGCCTCATACACAACAACACCTCCTACATTTTAAGTCCCACCTGAATAAACAAACATGTCAATACAACTTACCACAGAGAAAGAGAACAATAACAAATTATCATTTCTTGACGTTGAAATAGAGAGGGACAATGGTCACTTCATCACATCAATCTACAGAATGTAAACACACACTGATCGCTATCTGAATTACAAATCAAATCACCACCCTAGAATTCTGTCAGGAGTAGTCAAGTGTTTGAGTTCTAGAGCCACATCAATTTGCAACTCTGCAATACTAGACATGGAATTAGCTCATCTCAAAACAACCTTCCTAGCTAATGGCTATCCTTTACCAGTTATAATAGAAACATCAACCATTACAGATCAAAAAGTATGAATTCCAACAAAGAAAATGAATCCAAACTTTTGGTTTTACCATACATCAAAGGCATTAGCGAGAAAATTGAGCGAATTTGCAGTCCCCTGAATGTAAAAGTAAATTTTCATAGTTCAACAACTCTTAGAAAATTACTTGTACATGTTAAACAAGCAATACCAATGGAGAAAAAGAAAGGAGTTGTTTACAGCATACCATGCATGGACTGTAATTCAGTGTATGTGGGTGAAACTGGCAAGAATCTAGAAAAAAGATTGAAAGAACATCAATATGCAGTGAAAATAATGGATAACAAAAATGGCATCTCAGTACATGCATGGAAGAAATCACACAGAGTAAACTGGGATGAATCAAGAGTTCTGAAAATGATACCAAATTACTTCCATAGGAGGCTAACGGAAGCATAATTATACAGAGCAGTAACACCACCTCTAATTTAGACAAAGGCCTCGAGCTCAACTCTACGTGGACTCCGTTCCTGCAAGAACTCTAGCGTCAATTGACCCACAGCTACGTGCATTTTTATAGCTGACAATTGTGTTTATTTTATTTTATTTTAAACGGTCATACCCCTCACCCTCACAACTGAAGAAGGCTTACGAGCCGAAACGTTTTGAGAATATTATATAAATTTTAATGCTACTAGCTAAGCTAAAAATATTGAATTACCTATAATTGTGCTTACAAAGTCTTACTTTACTATTAAAGCACGGTTTGTCCTTTAACTTATAGATAATTCACATGTATAAATGTGGATGATAAAGATAGATTAAACGAATGGTTTGTGGTAGTATTGTTTGCTACAAGGCAGAGTAGTAGTGTGGGAATGAGTGTTGTTTGATCTATAAAGGACATTGTTATTTCATCAGAATACCAATATTTGGCTTTCATGTTTCACAGTCTTAACTGTGCTGCATAATTATAAGCTGTGCTTTGAACATGTGCATATATATACTATCTTAGTGCATGTGGTGTAAGCAATTGTAAGCATACTGGATATTTCATATTATGTGGTGAATATTGTTTTTGTTTAGGGAGTCAGTCTGGAACATGTAGATGAACTATTTCACCAGAGTTGGAGAGAACGACTGACTTGTGGATTCTTACAGAGGTTAGCAATCTTCATTATAATTTTTTTCTTTTATTTATTTATTTTTTAGCCGGCATATCTTACAAGCGAGGTAGCTTGATATAGTATATTTCTGCTGTTATAATTTCACATTGTTATAATTGAGTATAAGCAAGCTATAGCTATTTAAACTTCTCTGCTTATAATTTATGTTATTGTAGTAAAAAGAAGTCGCAGGCTGCAGCAGTGGTTAGTGCTCGTAATCTTACAGCTGAAAAAATTGCAGACTAGTTTATTGAGTTATTTATTTATTTATATCATTTTGTAATCATATCTTAATTCAGTCCTGCTGGAGGTGTTTCTTGTCACCTATTAATCCAGTAATGAATGCCTTTGGTAATAACTGCAAGGCAGTGCGGGGTGGGTGGTTTGGGAGTGAGGGGTTTGAGTCTTATGCATTTCAGCAACAGTCCTATATAGCCAGCTACCAAATATTGGGGAGGAGGGGAGTTGTGTTAGAAAGAATGGGTGGGAAGCGGATGGATATTTCTTATTACCTGTTACTTATAAAAACTTAAGAGCACAAACATGGGTTCATATAATCTATTAACGCAAGAAAACTAACAGTTAGCTACAAAATAGTAAAGCAAACCAATTAATAACTAAATCATGCATTCATGAATCAGAATTGCTAACGGTTTTTGCTATGTTAATTGCGTCCAGACTATCAGTTACTTCTTTGTGAGCATGTTAAGTGAAGCAGTTATTTAAATAATTCTATTATGTACTTTGATCTCTTGATAATTAATATTGTCTTTTTGCTAAAGGCTCCTGTCCTGGTCTTCGTTACCCGCCTTGCATGCACGCTTGACAGAATTTTTTATTGCACAGAACAAAACCACACCCACAATTCAATTAATATGATGATGTTTGATGATGCATAAATACGCAATGGAATAATTGTCCAACATCCTCCCCCCTGTTGAACAGACAGGGACAATACACACACATACAGTGGGGTAGGTGTATGATACTCAATGATGTGTCCATAGCACAGTCAAATCAAATGTTGTCATCCTCAAGTGCAGCACACACTGCCAGCCTGTCCCTGGCATGAGTTGCTGCTATTCGTCTTGGCCTTGATTGGCTTTGTCCAGTCACACCTCCTGGCTCTGGTTCCATCTCGGGAGTCTCTTGAGCAATCTCCGGGGAGTGTGGGGCAGAATCCTCCCCACTCAATCCTGGCAATTCAGCTACCTCAATTGGGTACAGGCGTTGCAGAGGTCGTTGTAGTGTGTTATTGTTGTTCCCACTGGAGGGAACATGAAGAACTGCTCCTCTTGGACGACCATCCCTACCAACAATGAGGCAACTGACCCTAGCAAGTTTCCAGAGACTTCGAGGCTTGTATTCATCCTCCACAAGCACTACATCTCCCACTGCAGGTGGGACTGCGTCATACTTCCCACCCACCATGCCGGCGATGAGCATCCCTGAACTCCAAGAGGTACTCTTCTTTCCACCGCTTCCAGAACTGGTTGAGCATTGCATTAAGATATCTCAGACGCCGGCTGAGGTCAGGTTGGGTCAGTGTAAACTCTTCCTCATTCACATCCTGCTCAGAGAGGTCATCTGGTAGACTCAAAATCCGTCGTCCACACAAGAAATGAGAGGGAGTGAGAGGCTCGTCCAAATCTTCTGCTGAGAGGTAAGTCAAGGGTCTGGAGTTGATCAAGGCTTCCACTTCCACCAACACAGTGTGGAGCTCATCATAGTACAACTTCCCCTGGCCCACAATCTTGCGCAGACATCTCTTGGTAGATTTTATCAGCCGCTCAAAAAATCCACCCCACCATGGAGCCTTCTCCACATTGAATGTCCATTGGATCCTGTTGTCAGCCAGATACCACTGAGCCTCACGCTGCTTCATCATGGCCTGTATTTTCTTGTCAGCACACTTTAAAGTCTGACCATTATCAGAAATGGGACATGCCTCCTGGCAACAAACCTCTTCAAACACCTGAGAAAGGAAGTGGTAGTCATGTCAGGGACGAGATCCAAATACACTGCTCGAGTAACACAACAGGTGAAAAGGCACAGCCAGACCTTACGAGTTTCAGTGTTGCCGGGTACCGAACGTACAGTGGTCCAGCAAAGTCCACTCCTGTAAAGGTAAAGGGTGGTCGCTCACTCACACGAAACTCAGGCAGAGGTGGGGGTGGTGGAGTCTGATAGTGTTGACCTTCATAACGTCGGCAAACTCTCTGATGAATCAGTCTTCTTCTTACCAAGGACCTCCCCTTAACCTCGACCGAACTTCAGTCAGAGTCTCCTTCGTGCCGTTGTGGCACACCTTGCGATGAGTCCTGTCCACAATGAGTGCAGTCAGGTGGTGATCCCTGGGAAAAATGATTGGGTGTTTGGATGACTGAGGTATGTTGGCATTTGTAAACGACCGCCACATCTCCATACTCCATCCTTATCACGGTAAAGATTAAATTGTTTGGTCCAGGTTGAGAAGTGACTATCCTTCATGAGTTGAAACTGAGATTCCTTGATCCACCTTGTTTCCACCTCCGCCAACACAGGTGGGTCGAGATTTGGACTACCGCCAGGAATGTAGTGGTGATTCTTGATGGCTTGCTTGAGTGCTCGCACAATTTTCACAACATAGGCTGTGACTGCCAGGAGGCGACTGAATGAGCCATACTTCTCACACTCCATGATATTCTTCAGACTGACAGCAGCATCTCCAGCAAGCATAGAACAAGTCACCCGGTCCTTGCACTTCACCTCAGCTAGGCAGTCCACTGGCATCTCAGAAAATTCCATGGCATCATCACCTGGTGGTTCACCGTGCCACAGCCAGTCAGGTCCACAATGCCACAACTTGTTGGCAGAGAGCTCAATTGGGGTCAAGCCTCGTGATGGAATATCAGCAGGGTTGCTGCTTCCAGGACAGTGCCTCCAACAGCTGGCTGGGAAAGTTCACAGATCTCCAACACCCTGTTCTGGACAAATCGTTTCCACTGCTTGTCTTGACCAACAATCCAGCATAGAGTCACCTGTGAGTCCGTCTAGCATGTGGGCTGACCAAGAGAAAGGTTGGGTGAGAGGCTTCTCGTGACAGCGTCAAGTAGTCTAGTTAGGAGTAATGCTGATAGCAGCTCCAAGCGGGGTATGGTCAGCTCTCGGCGAGGAGTAACCCTGGTTTTGGAAGCAACAAATCTCACACATGGCTCAGAACCAGGCTGGGCCACCAGATATACAACAGCAGCATACGCTCCTGTAGAGGCATCACAGAAACCTTGTAAACTGCATGCTGTGTCAACATTCTGCATACAAAATCTGGGAATAGAGAAAATCGGAGCACCTTTCAGACCACCTGCAATGAGTGACTGCCACTTACGAAGAGCATCACCAACAAGTTTCTGGTCCCACTCAAACCCCTCTTCACAGAGTTCCTTGAAGAACATCTTGAATTTCACAACTACGGGTAAAAATAACCCCAATGGGTCATAGAATTTTCCCACAGTGCTCGCAATCTTCCTCTTTGTTGGCTCCTCAAGGTCTGTGAGAGCAGCCATCTCCTGGACACTGAAGACCAGGCAGTCTGTTGAGACATCCCATCTCACGCCAAGGACCATCTGGTCCGTAGGGCTCATCTACTGGACTCACCCAAGAGTGGATTTCGCATAAGTTGTCTCATCAACATAGTCAGTGTCAGGACTGCACGGAACTCCCTCTAGTTCGTTGATGGCTCTCTGAAGTTGTGGTTCATTTGTCACAAATTTGCGTAGATTGAAGCCACCTTCCCGCAAAATTCCCTTGGAGTCCCTGTACAGTTGCAAGGCAGCATCAACATCTCTGGCCCCAGCCACAACATCATCAACGTAGATTGATTGGAGAAGAAGTCTCACCAACTCTGGTTTTGTGCTTGAGAACAGCTTCAGATGGTGATAAATAGTAGCATTTAAAAGGAAAGGGCTGGATGACACTCCAAAAACCACTCGTGTAAAGCGGAAGGCTGGGTCAGCCTTGGTGGCATCATCTATCCACAGGAACCTCAATACATCTCGATCCATCAGGAAGGCCTTCTCAATGTCCGATAAGAGTGCAACTGGGTAAGAACGAAATCTGAGGAGGATTTCTGGTTGAAGTTAGGCCCTGCGAATAGGCATTCATTGAGGGAGGGACCCCAGCTCTTGCGGAGGCATCATAAACCACCCTAACCTTGGTGGTTTCCTTCTCTTGCTTTACCACAGCATGGTGCGGGAGGTAGTGAACACTGCCCACTCTACCAAAATCAGAATCTGGTACTTGCTGAACTACCCCCAGCTCCACTTGCTTGCGAATGATCGCATCGTACTCCTGTAAAATGGCAGGTGACTGGCGAAGGCGTCGCAGCAAACTATGCAGATGCTTCTGGCTGAGCTCGTGGTTGTCGGGCAGGATGGGACGTGGTTTCCTCCATGGTAGTCCCACCTCATAGAGGCCATCCTTGAATGAGGTATTCTGTTCAAACTCCTGGTGGACAGATTGGTTAGCTCCACAGATCCCTATAGATTCCAATTCCCAGAAAGCTCGCAAAACATCATCCAGGCTCCGTTCTTCACGGGAGTCCACCTTCAACGTGTGTGCCGTGAGGAGGCTACATGAGGATTCAACTGCTGGGACAGGGCCTGACAGGACCCAACCCAACTTAGTCTCAACCATCATTCCCATGACATATTCTCCCAGTGGCAAGCTCCCAATAGTAGTCTGATCCCACCAAAAGATCAACTTCCATAGCAGAATTATCACTTGTGGAGTCTGCTAATTCCAGATTCGAGAGATGCTCATAGGACTCAAGACACAGGGCAAGTGGCTGAGCTGCCAGTGGTTCACAGATGACTGGGACAGCAAGAAGATGCAGCACCATTCCCCCATCCAAAGTGTCCATTGCCACCCGGACCCTCTCACAGTCAGAGAGTGTCTTCTCTGATGACCCAAACATGAAGATGGACATCTTGAGCACTCCTTCAGGTTCAAATGACAGTGCCTTGGCTGCTCACTGAGTAATGTAGGAGCGCTGACTCCCGAGGTCCAGAACTGCTCAGACAACCAGGTGGATGGTTGGTTGGTGGGGGTTGTGTATTGTAGGGAGTGCTGTCTGAAGGAGTACAGTCATGTCAGTTCAGTCTGGCCCCACTCAACCCACTCTGACCAACTGGATTGGATCCACTCGACCCCCTTGGGCTGGGCTCCACTACTTGACCTTGATTGGCAGACTCCCCTGTGTCAGAATTCTCCCCTGCGCAGAAGGAGACATGGTGTCTTCTGCTGCATTTGCCGCACCTCAGCCTTGAGCAACACTCCCGACTAATGTGACCTGAGCGGAGACACACAAAACAACGGCCCAATTTGCGGAGAATCTGCTTCCTAGCCTCAACTTGGGTGACAACCTTGCACTCCTTTGGCTGTGCCTACAGTAACAACAGAATGGGACTCCCGGGGTCGCACCAGAGACCAAGGTGGAGGCCGTGTGCTGACCATTACTCCATCCTTTCCTGGAGGCTTCTCTATTGCCACTCGCTCATTGGCTCGTAGTTCCTCATGAAACTCCTTCAAGAGAGCATCCAAACTCCAGTCCTCTTCTGGAATCTTCCTGCTGATGAGGAGTCGCACATCAGCGGGCAGCTTCTTGAGCAACACAGACGAAAGAAGGTCACCATATGAGTCTGCTGTAACCCCAAGAGATTTCAAACTTCTGATGTGTGTTTCAACATAGTCATACAGGTGGCGAAGACCACTGACGTTACTCGCAGAAGCAACCGGGTGGACACTGAGCAGCTGGTCCATATGCTTGTCAATAATCTGCTGGCGGTTCCCAAACCTTCTCCATAGTATCGTGATGGCCTCTTCATAGTTAGATGCAGAAAGAGTCAGGCCTGCAATTGCCTCAAGTGCAGTGCCAGTGAGGAGAGACTTCAAATAGTTGAACTTGTCTACGGCCACCAGCTGATCATTGTCATCGATGGCAGATTTGTAAGAGTCCCAGAAGGTGATCCACTGCGTAACATCACCTGTAAATGAATACAGTTCCAGCTTGGGCAGCTTCACCCTATTGGCCTTAGCAGGAGTGGCAGCTCCAGATGGATCAACAACATCCCCAGTAGGGACACCTTGGGCTCCAGGGAGGCCTTTCTCAGCTCTGACAATGGCTGCATACACTGCACCCTTGAACTCATCTGACTGTTCAATCTCTTTGGCAATAGCTGAATCCTCATCAATATAATTCAAAATCTCAACATCAAGTAATTTTAACGTGTCGACCTTTTGCTTGAGGCTGCGCTTTAATTGGGATACCTGAGCAAGGTCTGGCGAAGAAGTCGCTAACACCGTCTCCAGCTGGCCCATCATTCTCTTGGCCAAGCCTCGATGTCCTTCGAACTCTCCTCTTCCTTGCGAGTTAGTCCGTGGTGCCTGTACTGGTCATGCTTCGTGGGTATCTTCAGGGCGAGGTCAAAACAGCTAGACTAGGTTCAGTATGCTTTCTATCAGCTAGTTTATACTCAATCCGGCTCGAAGGACTATTTGCTAAAGGCTCCTGCCCTGGTCTTCGTCGCCCGCCTTGCATGCACGCTTGACAGATTTTTTTATTGCACAGAACAAAACCACACCCACAATTCAATTAATATGATGACGTTTGATGATGCATAAATACGCAATGGAATAATTGCCCAACAGTCTTCAGAGAGCAAGAATGTTATTTTTTATCTTCATTCCAGGTTGTTTATTCATGCAAATTGTACTATACATTATTTTAAGAGTGGTTTATTAAGTTAAATAACTAGTTGTCTCTTTACAGTCTCTTTAATCTCTTCTAGTTATTTGTCTTGTCTTGTCTCTTAAAAGTATCTTTAGACTTTTTAGTCTCTTCTGTTATACCCTTAAGTCTCTTTTAGTCTCTTTAGTCTATTCTGGTCTCTTTAGTTTCTTCTAGTCTCTTTAATTTCTTTTATATAGTATCTTAAATCTCTTTACTCTCTTCTAGTCTCTTTAATCTCTTCTAGTTTCTATAGTCTCTTCTAGTTATCCCTAAGCGTGCAACGCGAGAGGATTATAGTAGTCTGTTGATCATTCATTCATTCATATTCATTTTGTCACACTGTCAACAGCAGATCTCGAAGATGGTGAACTTTTATGCCTTGAGAGAAGAGGAACTCTGACTAGATGACAATTTAAGTCCACTCCTTTAAAGTCCCTTTAATTTGCCACTTTTTAAATTTCGGCATAGTTTTGAGAAAATGTAGACTACGGTGAGTGCTGCTATATAGTCTAAGCATGAAGATAAGTCTTGTGTTGGTATGTTCAGTAAACATGAATGTGTGAAAGTGTTGTGCATTACAGCTACCACAGCGCAAAAAAGCGAAGTTTACAAATTGCAAACTAGCTTGTTAACTACTAGTTCGCACGTAGTTACCGAGTGGTTGACAAATTTTGGAACTCCCTTGTTGACATCCGGAATGGACACTAGTTAACAAGCTAGTTAGCAAACCTCGCAAACTTCTCTGAAAACTCGCTGTTAATCACTCGGACAAGTCTTTAATGTTTTGGTAACCTGCATGACAAGCTTGGCAACTACTTTGACAAGGCTGTAACTTTTTGGCAACTTCTTTGACATGGTTGCAACTTTTTGGCAAACTACTTTGACAAAGCTGCAACTATTTGGCAAACTACTTTGACAAGGTTGCAACTTTTTGGCAACCAATTTGACAAGGCTGCAAACTTCTTGGCAATTGATTTAATTTCTTAGAAACATCTATGTTAACCACTTTGACAACCATATAAAAATATTAGGAAACATCAATATGGTCATTAATATAATTTAAATACATAGTTATATTATTTAATTGTTAATGAATTATCTATAATAGTATTAAACTTTTTAATTGTTCTTTTCTAAAGAGAATTCAGTCACTCCATCTACAATACACAAACAACATCATTGATAAATAGACAAAATATATAATAGGCTACATTAAAACTGTGTCTTACCACTTCCATCTTTACTTTCACCACTTTGTCCTGGAAAAAAAAACATAGTTAATGATTCAGTGATAGCTAAAATATAGTTAAAATAAGTGAAAATACTATACTTGGCCAAACCATTTTTATTATAGCTAATAAAGTTATCTTAAAACTGTTACATAGCAAATACATTGGTGAGTTTATAGCTTTCTTTAATACAGACATTATATGGGAGTCTTGTGTTAAAATGGCCAATTTAATTTTAATTAAAACTTAACTGACATTTGGACTGTTGTTGAAATCCCTCAGGGTCAACTGAGGTCAAACTCTCTTTGGTGATGTAATATACACAATATAAACAGCAAGATTATTGGTGGGCCGATGGCATTTTACTGTTTAAAAAACCCTGAAAGATTTTTCATGCAGCATAGACCAGCCATGGCAATTCAACTGTACTTCACCCAATTCAACCATGAATTGATGTCTTCTCAAATCTAACTTAAGTCAGTCCATGCTTAAGCAAATTGATGGCAAACCATACTTTACCCAATTCATGGTCACTTGTACTTCACACAATTCATGGTCACTATACTTTACCCAATGCATGGTCACTGTACTTAACCCATGAATTGTGTGATGTACTTTACCCAATTATTGGTCACTTACATTACTGAATTCATGGTCAATATGCATTACCCAATTCATGATCAACTGCGCTTTACCCAATTCTTGGTCACTGTAATTTACCCAATTCTTGGTCACTGTAATTTACCCAATTCATGGCCACCCATACTTTACCCAATTCATGGCCACTCGTACTTTACCCAATTCATGGCCACTCGTACTTTACCCAATTCATGGCCACCAGTAATATTCATGGCCACCCATACTTTACCCAATTGCCAATTCATGGTCACTGTACTTTACCCAATTCATGGTCACGCATACTTTACCCAATTCTTGGTCACTGTACTTTACCCAACTCTTGGTCACTGTACTTTACCCAATTCATGGTCATTGTACTTTACCCAATTCATGATCCTTGTACTTTACCCAATTCATTATCACTGTAATTTACCCAATTCATTATCACTGTACTTTACCCAATTCATGGTCACTGTACTTTACTCAATTCATGTTCACTGTACTTTACCCAATTCATGGTCACTATACTCTGCCCAATTCATGGTCACTGTACTTTCTTCAATTCATGGTCACTGTACTTTACCCAATTCATGGTCACTGTACTTTACCCACTTCATGGTCCCTGTACATTACCCAATTCCTGGTCACTGTACTTTACTCAATTCATGGTTACTGTACTTTACCCACTTCATGGTCACTGTACTCTACCCAATTCATGGTCACTGTACTTTCCTCAATTCATGGTCACTGTACTCTACCCAATTCATGGTCACTGTACTTTCCACAATTCATGGTCCCTGTACTCTACCCAATTCATGGTCACTGTACTTTACCCTCTTCATGGTCCCTGTACTTTACCCACTTCATGGTCCCTGTACTTTACCCAATTCATGGTCACTGTACTTTACCCACTTCATGGTCCCTGTACTTTACCCAATTCATGGTCACTCATGTACTTTCCTCACTGTACTTTCCTCACTGTACTTTCCTCACTGTACTTTACCCAATTCATGGACACTGTACTCTACCCACTTCATGGTCACTGTACTCTACCCAATTCATGGTCACTGTACTTTCCACAATTCATGGTCCCTGTACTTTACCCAATTTATGGTCACTGTACTCTACCCTCTTCATGGTCCCTGTACTTTACCCACTTCATGGTCCCTGTACTTTCCCCATCAATCCTGATCCCAATCTCCACCTTTGAATCCAGGGAATGAAATGATCCTCTAAGATATGCATCTTTGGCAGGATCGTAGCGGAAGGGAACTTCTCTCGATAAAACTCCAAGAACTTGGTAATGTGTGATTCTAATATTTCAAAGTAATTATCATAACAAATATTGTAAAATGTCAAAATGTTACCTAGACCAGTGATATCTTCATCACTCATATAATGGGACGAATTGTACCCCCTGTGGCAGTGACCGAACAAGTCAAATGCCTTGGAGAACAAGTTGGCAGCCATCTCAGCACGAGACTTCGACGAGGGGTAGTCAATGCTTACTGCCCTGATCTGATGAAACAGAGTGGCGATACTTGCAGACTACAACAGAACAATAGGTAATTTTTTTTTTTACGCATGATTTTTTTTTAACCTTGAGCAGCTTGTGCACATGATTTCCTATAAACATGCCACCTTGGTATGCTTGCCGCTTTACGTTTAAGAGATCCAAGCTTTTCTCAACTTTGCAGACTCTAACTCGGCCACAAGACTGTCGCGAAAGGGACTGGCAGTGACATCATCCACTGTTACCGTAGAATATGTCAGTACGTCTGATATCACGTCAGCATACTGGATCGAAGTCTTCACTTCTAACTGCAAGTTTGACCACCTGGTTTGCATATCCGTACTGTCACCCGGAAGACTACCAGCTGAGGCACCTTCAATGGTCAAAGAGAAGTCAAGCTCTTTACAGCGCTTCTCTAACAGAGTCCATAATCTGTTGAAAATTCCCAAGGACAGATGTAAGCCTGGAATGCACACCTTCACGAACACTACGTTTTATTTTTTGTTTATAAAAAAAAATTAAATTCTCACATTTTCCAGTGGGATATCAAAAATAACTTCTCCAATTACATTATTGTAGAACTTGTCCATTTTGATGTCTCCTTGACCCTGAGAAAGGAAGCGAGTGTGGTTATCTCTCAGTGTCTGAAGAGAGCGCAGAGGAAAAGAGCCTCGTTGACATAGAGGTATGGACAATTCTGCACTGGTTATGTGGCACCATAAGCAGTTGTGCCGACCTTTAAATAATTTTAGATGTGCACATTGCATGACAAAATTAAAGATTTTTACTTACCACTTGCACCACTGAGCCCATACATTCTACAAAGGAACTCGTAGTCGCCAGATAGAAACAACTGGACTGTGTAACCCCTAATTGTTATGACACTAATAGGGATAATGTAAATTTGCAAATTTTCTTACTTAATCTGCATCCCTTGAGCTTCCCTGATATGCTCTTGGTACATATCCACGGCCGTGTGTTGGTTGATGGTGGAGCCTGGAGCTTTGAAAATGGAAAGCATCATGGTTTCCTTAATGGAATTCGGGTGAGCAGTGTTCACCAATTGCAGAGTCAGTTTGAAACTACTGTGACCCTTGACCCCTCCTAGTTTCAACCAGAGCTCAGTATGTGGAATTGCTCCTTTGTGCCATGTTAGACCATCACCAGACCTGAGGTAAATTTAATTTAAATTGATTAAATACTTGATTCATTACACACCGTTCATGTTGGTCCACTGTATTTGCTGTGACTGCAATCAGGTTGGGCCGGTATACAAATGGCACCTCTCGAAACTCGTCCTTGTCACACGAGAATGGAGCATGCTCAGCTTTCAAGTCCTCTCCAACTATTTCCTTGGCCAGGCTGCGTTGTTTGCGCTCACTCGTAATGGACACATTGAAGGATTTGAACCATCTAAGTAAATTTATTATTTTAAAAGGTATTTTTAATTATTATTGTTATTTATGTATTAAATTATTGTTACTATTATTATTATTATTGTATATTTTAATTGTTATTGTTGTAACCAGTAATATTTATTATGTATTTTCCCAGTGCTTTTCACCTTCGCAGTATTCTCAATTTTGTCCATGGAATAGCGAGGTCAGCCTTCATTGCCAAGGTATGATCCACTGGTATGACTAGTGGAAGCTTGACCTGCCGAAGAAGCTCTTCTCTTTGTGACTGTGTAAGGCAGTTGACCTCGGCAGCAAACTGGGCACTACTATCATTTCCGCTTACAAGCTCTCTCACAGATCCTAGTACTTCAGTTCTCCTCTTCACAGTACGTGTACTGGCTTTTGATGAAGAAACTCTGCAACCTGCCACTTGCACCAAAGTAATTGGCTGTAATTAATTAGATTGCAAATATAATTATATTATTATTAGTACAGTGGAAGGAGGGGAAAACTTATTTTACCTGACCACCAGTAGGAATCTGCACTACTCCAGGAACACCTTGCTCTTGATGCATTAGCCGCTTAACAAGGTGTTGTGCTGCTAGGCGCTCTACTGGAGTCGCTGGAGAGGTGCTAGGTTGACTCAGAACATCCTTCAGGGTGACCTTCGAAGGTGAGTTAATGACATGGTGAGTGCTGCAATGATTATTTAAATGCCGATTATAATCTTGTAGTTTCACCATGTTGCCACACTTCCGGTAACACACAACTATGGATTCACTTAGAAGGGACTGAAACAATGGTGACGGTGTAGATATGGTCTCACTGTTGAGTGCATGTCTGTTACAACAAGGACACCTCAAAGAAGAACTTGTTTGGATGTGAGTGCAGCAGCAATAGGCACAGACAGTGTTGTCACAGTAGAGATGCACTGGAGCACGGACTACATCTAAGCAGATAGGGCAGATGAGTTTCTCAGTTACTGAGGTATGAATGAACTGTGGATGACAGTCAGCAGAAGGGGTATGTGGTGATGAGGACAGGGTATTAATGTATTCCATAACCATTCTTGGAGTTTCCCCACTGGGTCTACCACTTTGTTTAGTACCTTTAACTCTCCTTCCCCCCTTGGAGTGTTGTTGGAAGTGTGTGCAAATCTAATAATAATAATAAAAATATGTGTAAAACTTCACAATTGTAATGAAAGTTTAAAGTGGCTTTATTGTAGACATTAAACATTTGTAGGTTTCAATAGAAAAGGAGAGGGATAGAGAGAGTTAGAGGAGAATTTTTTGCTGGGTGACTCATTATTAATAATAATAAACTAGTTGATGGGAAAATCTGAGTTGTATTTTATCATCATGATTAAGGTTGTCTGGTGTGGCTTTACTGGGTACTACACACTGGATCTTGTGGGTAGGTTCAATAGAAAAGGAATTTTTTCTTCTGCCAGGTGGTGTTTCAATTATTGTTATTATTAAAATTATTATCATTATTATTATTATTATTCTGCATCAGAGTGAAAAGGAATCCCTACAAAAGCCTGAAGATCTTCAGAGTACTCATCACAAGAGTATACTGGCTGGGCTTTCCCTTTGGCCTTGTTCAATCTCCCTCCACATACTCTGCAATGCTTTTGTAGTTCATTCTGATGATATTGTACTGAACTAATATGTATTTTGTGTCAGGTTGAGTGGTATTTTTTCAACAGGAAAAAAAGTTAGAGGGTTCATTTGAGCTTGTTTGTGTTAAATAAGTGTTAAATGACTAACTGACCTGATTTCCATGGTACAGAAAACTTCCTGTCAGGGTGAAAAACAGCAAACCTTAACCCGCTTCAGAAGTGGTATTCACAACTAGTGGTTAGCTAAGTTGGTAAAGTGGCAGCGCAGTTGGTTCATGAAAGATTACATAATGTTCAGTAATGCTAAGCGTGACTAAAAGGGTTATTGTTGCATGGGAAAACCCCTGAAAAGCTACTCAGCAAATATTTTCTAAGTTTATTGGCCTCTAAAGTCAGAGGCTAAACTGCAAGGCTTAACCGCAAATAATGAATATATTAATGACCATACCAGAAATACCCTACGTGCATTCCAAATAAACGCTAAGTGTCCACTGTGAAACGGCCGTGGGTCACTGTACTCTAACCAATTCATGATCACTGTACTTTACCCAATTCATTATCACTGTTCTTTACCCAATTCATTATCACTGTACTCTACCCAATTCATGGTCCCTGTACTTTACCCAATTCATGGTCACTGTACTTTCCTCACTGTACTTTACCCAATTCATGGTCACTGTACTCTAACCAATTCATGGTCACTGTACTTTACCCAATTCATTATCACTGTACTGTACCCAATTCATGGTCACTGTACTTAAAATAATTGATATAAAGACAATGACATTAGTCAATACACTCCATTTTATGTCAGTAGATGACTAACATTATCTTAGGAAGCAACTATACATTTGAACTTGTACAATGCATAGTGTAGTACCATTACATAGAGTTACGTTACTAGATTTATAGCTTCTTCATTGTGCACCAGCTGCACTATTGGATTGAATTCAAAATGCACATCAAACTCTCTTTGATTCTTCCAGTGTTTGTTGTCGTAGTAGAGTTGCCGATGAGTGTAGTAAGTTGTTCTACTGACAAATTCTTTGCGGTGGGGACAGAACACTCTTTCTAGGATTTTCTGACATGGTTAGATGTAGTCTGCAGTTCAACTCTCTCTGTAATCTTGTTATATATAGGGAATGGCAACCTGATCTTACAATGTGTTAACCCATGATTTTATTCATTTAATTCAATAATTAGGGGTGGAGAGAGTTTTGAATAGCACATTAGCACATGTACAGCAGACCTCATGGCAGTCTTAGACTTTACCAGTTTGTTTTGTTTGAAATACTATCATGGCTTCTAGATCTCTTTCTGCTTCCTCCTGTACATCTTTCTATCATAAGAAGAAGAGCCCAGGTGAACCCTGTAGGATTCTAAAGACTGGAAAAGGCTCTGACTCGGATGTGAATACACTGACTAGGTAAAATATGGACAATAGCTTAATTTTATCAAGCAGTATGTGGGATTTGAATATACTAATTCAGCGAGCGAGCGAAGCGAGCGAAGCTGACTATCAGTCGTGTTCAATTGAGATTTCAGATATATATATATATATATATGTAGGTATGTATGCGTACGTCAAAAAATTCGCCCGCGCTTCTAATTACGTAAGTTAGGTAAAGCGTTCACAGTTCCAGTATTTTTCAATTAACGAGCACGGAGAATCCTGCTGCACTGCCTTACCAACTTTGTTTCAACCAAAAAGTTTATAGCTACTCTCTTCTTGGCGAAAAACTGAATGGCATATTGCCAAGCTGCGCTTCTTTGACACTGCTTTCGAAGTTTATTCAGGTAATTCTGTTATTGTTAACTCTTCATGCCTAAATCATTGCTATTATTTAGTGTTTTCCTTCACAAATCATCTTTACCCATACTCATATATTTACTCGCTCGCCATGCATTTGCGCTATTCGAGTGCACCACTAGTTTTTATTATTGATTTGCTAATGTCTGTACACGTGGCAACTGGCCGGTTATGTTCACATTACAAGGTTAATCTTTAGCTAGGTTTTCTTACATGTTATTTTATAAAGATACAATGACAGTAAGCACAATTTGTAAGTTGATTTAACTGCTTTCTGTAAGTCAGTAAATTTATACAGGTTTTAAATCCATAGATTCATTTTAGGGGCAAGCGTATAACTAAGATCATTAAGTGTGTTTTAACAGTGCAATGTATCATTAGGAGGACTTTTCATCAAAATAGAAACATTGTTATAATACTTAAAATCAGCACATTCACACTTCCCTGTTTTTAATGTGTGTTTGTGCATGTGCATATTCTAGAAAAAAATTTCACAGGAGAAGCCGAGAAGCCGTGTCTGCAAAAGAGAAGGCACTGTTGCATACTAGGTTAGCATTTAAGGTTTTAGATATCTCAAAACACCACAATATAAACCCTGGCTGTCTCTCCCTTTCCAACACTTCATGGTTCAGTTTAAACTATGCATGTAAAAATGTTCTTGCTATTCACATATCTAATTGCACTGCAATTGATATTACCTTGAGATAGGATGATGTGTGTGCTTCTTAATATTTCATAAATTACATAATATCAGTGAGGTTTTCTACTTGATGTGGTTGCCATACATGGAAAGCTAACATCTTGTTTGCAATATGCTGGACAGTGGCAAGTAAGATTTCCACTGCAATTCATTGAGTCATAGTTACTGGTAAATGTAGAGAAATTCAATCATATGCATCTACATAACATGTTATATAAAAAAAACTGCATGCACACTTCGTGGTGTGTGTGTGGTGTGTGGTGTGTGGTGTAGTTGGCTCAGGGCCTGAGGTCACAGTGTTCAAGCCTCACTCTGACAATTTTTCCATCTAGTTTTCCATCTGCCTCCCACCGGCCCCACCAGTCCACCCAGCTGTGATTGGGTACCTGGCATTTGCTAGGGTGCAAATTCAAGGCCTTTTTCACGAAACAGCAATATCCAGGTGGGACTTAGGGGCCCACACCACTTGCTGTGAGGAAAGGCCTGTTCTCCTGCAAGTTCCTAGCTTGGCTGCAGGAGCTTTGCTTGCACGGCTCACAGTGCCTGCTTAGTACACAGGCATCCTGGCTCTGCTAGGTGCGCATAACCGCTAGAGGTTGCAAGAGAATTTTTTTAATTTTTTGTGTGTGTGTTTGAGCTCACCAGTCACTTTCCCAACCTAGCTTTGAATGTGCCAGTGTGCTTGATGGTTTTGTAGTCATACAGAATGAAAGGTGAGGTCTCATAAAACTTAATTAACTCTTTATTGTATGTGGCCACTGTGTACACCTCACACACATACTTACACACTGCAGAGTCCAGGTGAGATTATTTTCCCCTGTCAATAGCACTGATTTATAAGCATTCCAATCTGAGACAGCCGAGTAAAAAACTATGAGTTTTCTACTTTGGTGAATTAATGTTTTATTGAAAGGTTTATTATTGGCTTTACTACAATGTGAGTTAGTGCATGTGTGGGCATGTATTGGGAAAATTATAAAGATAAATGTAGTTGATGTTTAAGGCTTTCGGTCAATGTAATTCACAACAGGTTGTAAAAATACCAGTTTCCAATTTAGCCTTACTGAAAACACTCCTATAATTTACATGCATATATAACTAAGCCTTAATTTATTGGTCAAGTTTCACAATAAGTACAGCATTAAACTATATCTCACTCAGTGATAAATTCGTTTAAGAATTGTTTATTTCTATTTAGGCAATCTCCATTTTCTGATATGCTTTCACCAAATATTAATAGTGATGATCCCACTTCCCAAGTCAAATATATAGAACTCTGAGAATTTCAGGAGTGGCATGTTGCATATGTGTATTGTAGGAGTATGCCGGTCTTCATATGACTACTCCAAAGAGTCACATGTCAATACCACATAAACACAGGTAATTTACTTTAGTATTGGTAGGAAATGACAATTTACATAGGATGTCTGTACTATGTAGCCGTAGCAAGAGCAACAGTGCAATCGACAAAGGATACCATCAGCAGGTACATTAATACCAATTAAACTTAGAGTGGACATGAATTAAATTAGTTACTATGCTGACCCTTGCGTAAGTGAGCAAGTTTGCTAGCCACACTGTACTTAGGTGCACCCGTTTGCTTATGGGTTGCTTCATTTTCAATCATCTCAACAGCTACTCATTCGTATGCTACCTGTACTTTCAACTAAACCAAAGGAAGGATTACAGGATGATGACAAATTTTGATGGTAAATAAGGGACACAAGAGGCTTGTATTTTTTCTTATAAAACATGGCCTGACTCAGTTTATTCTTGATTCCAATAAATTAGTGTTTTTTTAATCGTTATCATAAAATCTTTTTTAGTTCTCCCAGTTAGAGCGCCCCCTTATCAACTCAGTTACTATCAGACCTGGAGGAACCAGTCTGGTTGGTCCGGTTTTGGCCAGACTATCTTTTGAAGTGGGGAATCCTGAATTAACTATTATCTTTAAAGGGAAAGCCCAAATCGACAATCTTTACCGATTATTTTCTTTCTCCCCGCGGTTCGTTTATCGACCGCTTGGCATTAATGATTGTGATAACTGGCGAAGTCTCATGGCAAGTGTAAGTACAGTTTGCAGTGTAGTTAAGTGCTGTCTGTAACTATTCTAGCTATGATGGAATCATTCCAAATATTAGCTAATATAAAATTTCTTTTTTATTTAGCTAGCTATTTACAATTATAGTGAATAAAAGTATGTATAGATTGTCACCCATGAATTACCCCATGAACAGTTTGGCCACACTTCCTGGCCGGACCAATTTACAAGAGCTTCCTCCATCCCTGACTATAGATGTACCGATATACTTTTTTTGACAATATTTCAGTTAAAATATGCAGATGCAGACACTGTTACCTTTACAAGTTCCACTTACTACTAAGCAATCAATTTTGTAGCACTGATTGTTTGTCTAGCTAATTATCTATCTCAAGAAGTAGCTAGATTTTAAACAGTTACCTGGATACACTAATTAATGAATGTTGTGGGTCGGACATGAGAGGTGAGGCATCAGCCCCACCTCCTAATTCGCCGAACTTAGAACTATCTTTATTTTACTTTACGCATTTATTACATTTGTTCTATATTTAGCTTGTGTTCGTCTACCTTATTTGTGTATCATCATATGACTTAGTCGTGATTGTCAGTTCTCGTGCCACATGTTGTTGTGCCTGCATTTTGCACATGAACTTCGCGCTGCAATGCAGGAAGTCATGTAATAGAGTGTCATTTTGTGGGCGTGTTCCCAATTTTCTTTATAAGCATTGTGCTTCATTTTAAGTTTCAGTTCTACCTCGTGCTCCCTATATTTTTCGATAAATAGATTTAAAATTCTATTGGTCAAGGTGATTAGGTTGAGTTGGGGAAGAACTCTGGTGGCAGTGTACCGCACCACACCAGCGTATGAGTAAACTGCGTCTCCTCTGAGGCTTGGTGTGTGTGTATCTCTCTCTTTGCCCTGTACGCCCCACAATTGGTGGCAGCGGTGGTCCCATCTTCGTCGAAAGCCCGAGTCTACCAACCATCCGTGTCTGCTACAATTTCGTCCGATTCACCTCGGTGGTTGACTGTCTAACGATCCTACCTTTCAAGTCCGAGCCTCGATTTCCTGTGGCGTCAAGTTCCGTTCAACTGACCCAGTCGAGTTACTGTCTCAGCGGTGTTCCGTAGTTCCCGTCCTGTGGCAGCCATCTCCTGGTATCGTGTATCACGGTCTGATTTGTCACTTGTGTTCATTTTGGTGCGATTTCTGTTTGCTGATATATTTTTCTCTCACTGTTTGTAGTCATTCCCGAGTCTTGGTGGCCTGTGGATGAGCCGGAGAGAGACCCGAGACAGAGCTTGTAAGAAGACTTCAAAGGATTCTGGCATTGATTCTGGTTCCGAAGCCCCTAGACATATACTTCCAAATAAAGTGAAGGTTAATAAGAAATCTGAAAGTCTTTCTCAGGGTGAGCCTAGTTATACTCCTACTTTTGACGTTTCTGATTGTTTAGGCGCCCTTAGTTCTAGTTGTGTTCCTTTGTCTACCCGTTCTGATAGTCATAAGATGGTAGAGGAACAAGATTTTGATAATGCCCTCTCTGTGCATGAGGATGACTTTTCCAATACTAATCCTAGGTTGGGAGATGATGATTCCCATGAGTCAGCCGGTGCTGTCCGTGGTGATAATCGGACTTTAGATGATATGCTTGCCCGTAGGTTAATGTCTGTGTTTGACTCAATGGCACGCATGCGTCCCACAGCACTTTCTCGTCCGGCTTCCTCGCTTGCTTCTAAAGATGCTGAGTTGAACCGGCAGATTAATGCTATGGCTCCACATAAAGAAGGCATAGATATCGCCAAATATATAAAGAAGTTAGAGGATGATCTCACTGATATTGAATGCCCTCGTGCTCGTTTTAAAACTGTCCTGATTCAGAAATTACAGTCTGAAACGGCGGCTGACTATATAGCTTCCATCAATCGTTCTGATTTTACATACTCTGAGTTGAAGACTGCTCTTATTAGCTCTTTAGGGTCTAGTAAGCTTTCTCTAGGCATTAAGCTCACTGACTTTGCCTCAGAATACCGTTCCATTGATTCGCTGAAAGCCTATGCTAAAGCCAAAGCGTTAGTCGACTCCATCGACATGGCTACTGATAGCAAAGCTGACTTACTTCTCTTTATCGCTAGCTCTATTTTTCGAGCGTCGCGATCTTACCATCAGCGGTCCACTATGGATGCGCGTGAACTCAAGTCATTCAAAGACCTCAGTGATATTGCTGGTTCCCTTAAAGCTTCAGAGTCTGACAGAACCTTTATTAGGCATTCTAGTAACCCTAATAAACCCACTTATCCTTGCGGTGTGTGCAAGAAGTATGGTCATCGAACCACTGACTGTAGATATAGAAATGTACCCTCATATGATGTCCCAAGTTCTAATCCTGTTCCTTCTAAGCCTCACAGTATTGTTTGCTTCACCTGTAATGTCCCTGGGCACAAGTCCCCTGATTGTCCCACTAAGAAGGGCGGTATTGATAACAAATCTGATAACAAACCCAATGTGAAGCGAGGCACTAGAACTTATAATACAAATTGGATTGCTGGTCAGAACGGCTCTCCCCATGTTGAAGGCAAAGTCAATGGCATGCCTTGTCGGATTGTGCCTGACACTGGGGCTGAGATTACTATTGTGCCGGCAGCCTTTGTGTTGGAAGATCAGCTTCTAGATGACTGTGTAAATGTCAGAGGCTGGAATTGTGAACCCAAATTACTCCCTACTGCCAAGGTTAATTTTGAATTCGGTGGTAAATCTTTTACGTCGGTAGTTGCAGTTGCTGATGAGAATGACCGTTGTAACAGGGTGCTGTTCTCAGTCCCTATGGACGGTAATATGGCATCTAGACTTCTTCTGGACGCTGCTTCCAATGCTTCCTCGGAGGCAGAGGGAGCAGGGCAACCAGGTGATACCCCTGGCGTTCAGACGTCGGCTGAGGCTGGCGCTGGCTCTGTTACTATCCCGCGGGAGGCTTGTAAGACCTCCCAGGGCTCTAGTGACAACCAGAGAAGCATGAACGTGTCAGTTGTTACCAGGTCAGAGTCAAAAAGGAGAAGAGTTAGAAAACATGCTAAACATAATGTTGATACTAGTACTGATCCCTTTCAGTTAGAGTGTGAGAGGTTGGCCGACATTGATCTCGGTATTGTGCAGAGTGCTGCTGAGGTTGATGAGTCTGTTGCTTCGGTTGCTGGGCTGGATCCTTCTGGTTCTGGGCTTGGTGATGGTTCTGAAGCCAGTACGGAAGTAGGGTTGAATGGCCAAATACCTCCCACAAGTAGTGTTTCTGCTGTAGTTGACCAGCCTGTTAAGTCGTCAGGTGGTAGCTCTGGTCGAGATGTTAATATTTCCCAGTCAATTGCTCAGGAATGTAGTGATAACGAACAGAGACTCTCTGATTGTTCTGATTCTGTTTCTATTGGTATCCCTATGTGTGTTGATGATCCTAATGCTGTTTCCCTCAACCGAGAGGTTGAGTCTGATGATTCCCTTACATCTGTTCGTATGTTAGCCAGTAAGAAGTTAAATGGCTACTCTTACAATGACAATGGTGTTTTAATTCATACTGTTACTGATGATTTGTCAAATGCTCATGCTAGAATTGTACTCCCTGTGTCCAAACGTCAAGGTGCTCTTGTGTTAGCCCATGACAAAACTGCACATGTAGGTGTCCGTGGCATGCGCAAGCTGCTCAGCTCTAGGTTTGTTTGGCCTGGGGTTCATGGTGACATCGTGAAATTTGTTAAGAGTTGTGATACGTGTTTGAGAATAAACGCTTCTGGCAATAAGAAAGCCATGATGATCCAGAGACCTATCCTGACCCAGCCTTTCGAGTCTGTGGCTGTGGATCTTGTTGGTCCTCTGCCGAAAGGCAAACGTGGATCCAAATATTTATTTACTTACATTTGCCTATCTAGTCGGTGGCCTGAGGCTATGCCCATGCGTACGGCATCTGCCCAAGAAGCTGCGCAATGTTTCGTGCAAATTATTGCTCGCACAGGTATTCCCCTGAAGGTGTTGTCGGATCGAGGTACTATTTTCCTCTCCAAACTGATGGAGAACCTTTGTGCTCTTATGGGTATAGATACCATCCACACTTCGCCCTATAGGCCCCAGAGTAATGGAGTCGTGGAAAGGCTCCATGGGACGCTGAAGCCCATGTTGGCCAAAGCCGTAGACAATGGAATTGATTGGGTTGATTTCTTGCCCATGGCGTTATTTGCCATACGTCAAGTCCCTAATCGTGACCTAGGTTTCTCGCCTCACTTCCTTGTGTATGGTAGGGAGGTTATGGGTCCCTTAGACTTATTGTACACATCTTTTTCTGATTCTTCTTCCCCTAGGGTTGACGTGGAAGATTGGCTGGTTAAGTTACAAGACCAGTTAAGTCTAGCCCATGATCTGGCTTCAGCTCGTGAAGCTGTTGCCAGGGATAAAAGGTCCATTTCCTATAATTCTGGTACTTCCAAACGTGTTCTTAAAGTTGGGGATAAAGTTCTCATGCAGATTCCTGGTCTGCACTCTTCCCTACATGCATCCTGGGAAGGTCCCTATTCTGTGATTGATAAGGTTTCCCCTGTTACTTTTCGTGTCAGTAAAGGTCCTGGCCATGCAATCAAACTAGCTCATATTAACAACTTGAAGACCTATTGTGATAGACCTGTTAATGTTTGTGCTGTCACTTTGGTAGCTGAAGACAGAGGTATTGATCCTACCCTGTTGAATCCTAGTCCTCTCCTTAGCCCTGACAAATGCAATGGGTATAATGCTAAGCAATTGCAAAGTGTTCTTGATGTTGTTTCTGACTCATTCAGTGAGTGCCCTGGTTTGTGTACTAAAGCTGTCTGTTCTATTACCTTATCAGAACATGCTAGTCCTGTCTCCCAGCAGGGACGCAATATCCCAGTTGGGATGGAACAGGCGGTTAAAACTGAACTTGCTAAGTTGCAGGATTGTGGTATTATTGTGAAGTCAGATGCCCTTTGGTCATCCCCTCTGGTTCCCGTAAAGAAAAAAGACGGTGGAGTTAGAATCTGCGTAGACTTCCGCCAGCTTAACTCTGTCACTCCTTTAGTCCGTTACTGGTTACCTTCCTTGGATGAGATTTTGCGTAAGATTGGTCAAAGTTCGTGTTTATCAACCTTAGACTTAACCTCTGGTTTCCACCAGATTGCCATGGATGGCAATTCCAGTGATTTGACTACTTTCGTATGCCCTCTCGGGAAGTACAAGTATGCCCGAATGCCATTCGGTTTAAAGAACGCTCCTGCTGTGTTCCAGGCAGCAGTTGAGTCTGTTTTAGCCCCTGTTAGTGATGTAAGTTGTAACTATATTGACGATGTAGTCATTTTCAGTGATTCCTGGAACAAACACCTGCTAGATCTTAAACGTGTTATTGACTGTCTCTCCCATGCTGGGTTTACCCTGAAGTTGAAGAAATGTTGTTTTGGGAGAAAGTACCTCACCTATCTTGGTCACACCATTGGTGGTGGTGGGTTGTCCATTCCCAAGTGTAGAGTGGATTCCCTTTTAGCTTTCAAACATCCAGTCACCAAAAAGGATATGCGTTCCTTCCTAGGAGCAATGTCCTATTACCGGAAGTTTATTCCTGGTTTTGGTCAACACTCAGCTCTCCTGACTCCCTCGGTCTCTCTTCGAGCCCCTTACCGGGTCGCCTGGACGGAGGATATGGAGCATGCATTTGGTGAGTTGAGACGTTTATTGGCTGACAGTGTTGTGCTTTGTGTGCCTAGTGATCATGAAGACTTAGTGATGTATACAGATGCCTCCGGCATTGGTATCGGCGCATGTCTCCATGTCATTCGTGAAGGAGAAGAGCTCCCTGTTTCGTTCTTCAGTCGTCAGCTGAGACCCTGTGAAAAGAATTACTCTGTGACCGAGCTTGAAAGTCTCGCTATTGTGGCTGCAATAAAGCATTTCGATCGTCTCGTGTATGGTCGCCAGATCAAGATTGTTACCGATCATGTTGCTTGCCTGGCTCTCCAAACTGGCAAAGGCCTGAACAAAAGACTTCTGCGTTTCGCATTGATGCTGCAAGATCAACCTATCTCTATTGTTCACCGAGCCGGCAAAGACCATGCTAATGCAGATGGCTTCTCCAGACAAGCCTGGTCCGACCAGTGTTCGTCAGCTTCTCCCGGAGGTCCAAGCTTGGGGGGGGGAGCTGTGGGTCGGACATGAGAGGTGAGGCATCAGCCCCACCTCCTAATTCGCCGAACTTAGAACTATCTTTATTTTACTTTACGCATTTATTACATTTGTTCTATATTTAGCTTGTGTTCGTCTACCTTATTTGTGTATCATCATATGACTTAGTCGTGATTGTCAGTTCTCGTGCCACGTGTTGTTGTGCCTGCATTTTGCACACGAACTTCGCGCTGCAATGCAGGAAGTCATGTAATAGAGTGTCATTTTGTGGGCGTGTTCCCAATTTTCTTTATAAGCATTGTGCTTCATTTTAAGTTTCAGTTCTACCTCGTGCTCCCTATATTTTTCGATAAATAGATTTAAAATTCTATTGGTCAAGGTGATTAGGTTGAGTTGGGGAAGAACTCTGGTGGCAGTGTACCGCACCACACCAGCGTATGAGTAAACTGCGTCTCCTCTGAGGCTTGGTGTGTGTGTATCTCTCTCTTTGCCCCGTACGCCCCACAAATGTCTTTTTATTTTATGCTAGAATATGGAAGAGCGGAAAATGGCTTCACTAGGGAAAACTCCATAATTATGACAATTGTATGTTTGTTGCAAAAAAATAAAAATTTGTAATACAAGGTTAAGGATGGTCTTCTCTATTACTCCAAGAGTGGAAGTGCCCAGAAGCAAGTTCCTAGAAGTAGTAAAGAGAAGGAGAGAATACTGAAGTCATGCCATGGATCTATTGAAGGTTCATTTATTTAATTTGTACTTGTCAACTGCTACACTTTTGCAGCTCCATATAATCTTTCTATACTATTTTTACTCCGTGCTATATATATTGGAAGTTGTACTTCAATGATTTCTGCTTGTGACCTTAGCATATTAGTTTGGTTCAGGCTGATAAAAAGCAATAGCCAATACTATATTAAAATGTTGTGAACTTTAATAACGTTTCTCATACAGGTGAGGTGCATTATCTGAAAAAAAAATGCAAATACTAAGTGTTTAAGTCTTTATAATTGCTAATATTTACAGCTGGTCACCTTGGAAGGGACAAAACAGCCCAAAAAATCAAGGAGCGTTTTTATTGGATAACCCTATGGAGTGATGTTCAAGACTACATTTATAAGTGTGAGGCCTGTCAACGAGCGAATGATGCTAAGTTTCAAAAGGCAAGTGAACCTCTCCACTCTATACCCATAAAATCTGAAGTATGGAATCAGGTAACTATTCACAACTAATGGTTTTATTTGAATGATTACAGTAACATTAACTTTTGCAGATCGGTATCGACATTGTTGGTCCTCTACTAGTAACATCCAAAGGCAACAAATATATTATTACTTTGGTGGATTATTTTTCCAAATGGCCGGGAGCAGAACCATTGTCTGACAAGAATGCAAAATCTATTGCTTTATTTCTGTTCAAAATATTTTGCAGGTAGCTATTTGCTCATTAGCCAAGCTATTAGGTTTTTGATTAAATCTTGGTATAATATGTATATAGACTTGGATGTGCTAAAGTTGTAATTTCAGACCAGGGCAGAGAATTCGTCAACCAAGTGAATCAATATTTGTTTTCCATTACCAAAACAGAACATAGAGTCACATCCGCATATCTTCCCCAAACAAATAGAATGGTTGAACGATTCAATCAAACTTTGCAAAGGTCTCTTGTGAAAATTGTGAATAGCAATCAGAATAATTGGGATGAGAAACTGGATGGAATTCTATTTGCATACAGAACCTCCCAACACCAATCCAGCAAGTGTACTCCTTTTGAGCTAATATATTGCCGGTGAGTGCAATTACTAAATCCGGATTTCAATAATGTTGATGAACTTTCCATTTAATGACTTTAGTAAGGCTATCATTCCTATTGAAATGGAAACTGCTGGAGATCACACAAGCAAGAATGATAGTGATGTTACAGATAACACGATGGAGGTGTATGTAAAGAAAATGAATACCTTCAGAGATTCTATTTATGCTGATGCCAAAGATAACATTATGAAATCCCAACAGAAGCAAAAAAAAGACTACGATAAAAAAAGGAGAAAGATGAAGGTATGCATACATATAGTTTGCACACCTTTGTCCATATGAAGTATTATTTTTCCAGTATATTACAAAATGTTCTAATAATAATGTTATTGTAACATATATAGGGTCTGGAGCCTGGAACCATGGTACTACTGAGAAACAGTGCAAGAGATACTAAGAAGGGTAACAAGCTTATACAGCGTTGGCTTGGGCCATACAGGATCATGGAAGACATTGGAAAAGGTCGATATGTGCTAAAAAAATGCTGCATCTGGCAAAACTCTCAAAAATGCTTTCAATAGATGCAGGTGAGTGTATTCCAAGATACAGTAGGGGTCAAAAAAAAGTTCCCATTGAGTCGGTTTAACGACTTTCTGAAGTCTGTACGGAAGACTTTTGACACGATTTTTTTGTGCAACTTTTAGCCGACTTTTTTGGCAATTTTTTTTTTTTTGTACCGACTTTTTCTCTAGCGACCTTTCCGAGTCTGACTTTTTTAAGATTAGGGGCAGAACCCTTCTAGAGCACTTCAGTTATTGTGGTTAAACAAGTACAGGACAGCACCTGCTTGATGTGTAGCAGCTGAAAAATCAGATTAAAACTAGGCTGCTAACCAATTTTTAAAAGAATAAACAACAGGTTTAAAAGTCGGTTCAGCAGCTGGTGACTTGTGTAGTCGGCATTGGTTGATACAAAGTCGTTAAAAAGTCTCCTTACCCTAGAGACTATTTTTCTGTTAGTCGCTAAAAAGTCTGGTCGCTATGGGAACTTTTTTTTGACCTCTACTGTATGTAGCAATGTCACATTTAATTATTTACAAATTGCATCATTTACATATTTTATGTATTTTAGAAAATAGCTATATTTTTTGTCAGCAATAGCTAACTTGTTATATCATATGTGACCGTCTGTGGGAAAATCGGGAACAACTTTGCACACATAAACATTGGGAAAGGATCAATTTAATTATTAATAATGTATTAAATATGCCTGCGAAAGGGAACGGCTAAGGTGCATATATATTGACTACTTTTAATACTACGGCTTTAAAACTCAGAGATCTCAATTTATGGTTGCCTACAAATGTGTACGTGTGAATGAAAAAATTGTATAGGGCCATCGTTATGCCCGATTTTCCTGTAGATAGTCACATATAAGTCACTGTAACAGATTTTTTATTCTATTTGGCAGATTGAAGGAGTTTTTCAGAAATCCCAATTCTCAACCCGTAGAATTAAAAGAGAATGACATCTTTCAATATGGTAGTAGCGATGAAGATTGCCACAATGATCATAGTATAAGCTCTTCTTCACCACATACTGAAGAAAGACTGGAGAATTCAGTGACTCCTCGTCACAATGTACAAGTTATATCTCCATATGGCTCCCATTTGGAAGAATTACGGTGTTTGTCAGAATCAGATGGACTATCACAAAAATCTCCACTCCCTGAGTTGCACAACCCATCTTCAAAACATTACAAATTAATGTCAATTGTCAGCAAAGAGGAGCAGTTAAAAAATTATGTTGTAGAATTTCAAAGAATCAGCACAGAAAGTCTTGTTTCGAGAATTTCTGCATTTATACCCCTTCTTGAAAAGATAAAAGTTCGGAAAGTAAGTTTAAAATATGATAATATGTAAGTTAAGAGTATATGGCTAATTTTCAAAAGAAATTAGAGCAACCCTAAACCCCCCTATTTTTAACCTTTATAAATTCACTATAATATATTATATATATATATATATATTACTTATTACATGAATCCAGCGTGATATGGCAAGATATTTCACGAGCAGGCTAATTTATTTTCACGAGCCACAGGCGAGTGAAAATAAAGCCTGTGAGTGAAATATCTCAGCCATATCATGCTCTGACGAGTGTAATAAGTGGTTTATTCTATACTTGATATCTTCACTATTATAGTAGAGGCCAAAAAAAAGTTCCCATAGCAACCAGACTACTATACCAGGACTTTTCATTACAAAATAATGCTCCTAGTTTACTGCATGGAGTACTAGGTAATCAGCAAGTTCGATTATTTTTTGTGTGCTGAACTAGAATTAGGTAAACAACTGAGGGAGTTATTATCAGAAAGACTTTATCAAGGCTGGGTGATGGGAACTTTTTTGGCATCTACCGTAACTCTAGCAGGCTGAGATAACAACCATGAGATGACATGAGTTATCTAACCGGTCACGAACCTAAAAATAACATTGTGAAGATATCTGTATAGAATATGTGACCGGATTTGGGAAAATCCGCCTAAACGCGGCAAACAATTTTTTTCAGAATCACCGGGTAAAGCCTTATGGGGTCGATTTTTTTCGAAAAATTTTTATTGCAGAAATGGATAGACACCAGTTAGCTCTAGCTTATGACGCAGTTGTAAGCTCTGGCGTGCTCTAGAACTCACACTAAGAGGCTAGAAACACTAGCCGGTTGGACTCGTGTACGGAGAGTTGCTAAGAAATTATTGGCGGGCTTTTCACTAACAGCCGGGAAAAACTGTAGCTAACTAATTCACTTACTATTCTACATAATTCATGTACTCACGCAATTCTCGTCATCATAGTTTTTTAAGGAACCCTGCATTAAGCCTTTTAGACTTCTTTCAATCCGCCTGAAACCGGTTTATTCCATAGTGTACCGGAGACACGCAGTAATAGAATATGGACACAAGGCATGCCCCCTGACCTTAGCAACGCCTTTACCTGGCGTTTTTTCGAAATCAGCAATAATAAGTTTAGCAAAAATACTGAAGTGTTGTAGTGCGTAGGGCGAAGACGGCTTGTGCTACAGCTTCCAAATTAGGAGGAAGGCATCCAAAGGCCCCGTGCTGCCTACTGGTAGAATAAATTAGAAATCTTTAGATGCCGCGTTTAGCCGGGTTTTCACAAATCCGGTCACATATATAATATATATATATATATATATTTGTATTTTTTTTTCAGATGCTGGAACATCAATGCCCAAGTTATGGCGAGTTCATGAAAATGTCATGTAGGAAGCTTCGTATGTTAAATTATTGAAAAGAGAGTCAATTTTTAATTATCATTTTTACTTGCAGAGATTTTGAAAAATAGAACCCATTCCATTACATGTTTAAAGATATCCCAATTAGAGAAGTCACTCAGTTCATGACCTCCAATTTTTGTTGCAATGATAAGTCAATCTCGGTAATGAACATAAGCAGTTAGTTATGTATATTTAATAATTTTATTTATGATATCTAGATATTTTCATACACAATGGACATCTTGCTACCTGAAGTTATATGTCTTATCATTATGGATGTGTTCAATGTTAGCAGAAATGAGGTATCTATAGTTCTTTCATTCTCATTTAGTAAAATACAAGTTTTTGTATCAATTTTCTCTCAATTCGGCAGGAGATATTATGTACACGTATGTAAACAAGCATCAATGTGTACCTTCTCAGAATAAGACTCCAACATCAGGTTTGTTAAAGTGGCGACTATGTCTGTTAAAAAAGCGATAATGCCATTGTTTTTTAGCTTCTGTTTTGGGTCCAGAGAGCTGGAAATTGTATCAGGAACTGCAAATGAAATTTAATGGTGTGTTAACTCTCAGTTTCACAAGGCATAGATATTAAACAAATGCTTGTTATTATTCATTGTAGTGAAGAAATATGAGGCACCTGAAGGCAAAGAGACTGAGGGGAGTAATGAATCATCTAAAATTAACCTTCAAGGTAGCTAAAGCAAAATACCCTCTATGTATTAGACATTGCAATACGATTTTAAGCCAATCATTATCGCTTTTTTGTGAATTTTCAGATTCTTGTGAAGCTGGTTCTATTTTTCCTGACCTTGTCGATCAAAGCACTTTGAAGGTGAGTTATTTTGAATCGGTTTTGTATTCGTTAACTAAAACTAAAATGGATACGCTTATTATTGTTAGTAAGCATTTTTTCAGGAAAGCTCTTAGCAGATATTAAGTTATCTAGACAGTGTAATATAAAATTTTGTGATGTATATGATCAAAGAAGGGCTTGCTTCTTCATATCTTGGTGTAGCGAACAAGGCATTGTTTTTAACAGAGTTGGCATACTCTCACTTTAGCAGTTCAAGAATCACTGGGTCTCATACCACTGAAAATAATTCAATAATAGCTTTTAAAAGAACAATAATATTCATCAACATAAATTTTGTCAACTTAAATATTAAGTTCATGTTAGTGTTAGTTATAGTTTTAGTTAGATCTAAGAATTTTAAAATTAGTTTTAGTCCATGATGTGTCAAAAGTGTTGGAAAATAACTACCACTAAACTAAAGAACGAAAAGTTGTTCAAAAAACTAATTAGAACTATCTAGCTCAAAAGGATAAACTAAACTACATGACTTTGAATATGCTGATTCATAGGGTGTTGCAATAATGTAAAGACAGAATGAATACTGTAACCTCCTCGTACAACACACTGAGATCTAACAAAGCACGAGAACACACATTCAGTGCAAGTTTTCCTCAATATCTTACTGGAAATGATGATCAAAATCATGAATGAGATGAATAACATGCAGGGAGTATTTTCAAAAAAAGTATTTCTACTACCTAGCTACTTCATATCCATGTTATCAATAGCTACAGCGATGCAGCAGTGACGATGACTTTTACAGTAAACCTCCTTCAAGAAAGAGGAAAATACTTTCAAGTCCCGAGGTAACAAAATTATTAATTAATATAATGAATGTATTCCTTAAATATAATTCTTTGAAGGAACCAGGGTTTTTGACATGCAGTGTGTGCGTAGTCCTATGCCTGAATGCAGTCCAAGTTGTCTAGATAAGTTGCAATCATGCGAAGTAAAGGGTAAGCTAAACTGCTTTTGACTTTTTTGTTTGTGATGTAGTGTTTCACTTGGTCTTAACTATGATGTCTCTGAATGTGTATTATATAGATATTGTCGATCTTACGGAAGTAGTAGCTGATACTGATGACCCAGATATCTATTGGATGAAAGATTTGATGCTGTATAAAGAAGACAAAAAAGTGTTATTGCATGGTTGTTGGCTTACTGACAGTATTATTACAGCTGGACAAATTTTATTACGGAAAGAAAATCAAAATATTGGTGGCTTGCAGGCTACGATTTTATCAGAAAATTTCCAATTTTCTGTACAAAAAGAAGAGTTTGTTCAAATATTAAATGTGAACAACTCACATTGGCTTACAATTTCCAGCATTGGTTGCCCCAAGGAACCATAAATGTATATGATAGCCTATCAAGTAATGGTTTGTCTACTCGTACTATGAGAGTGATTGCAGGGATTTTATTCGTGACTGACCAAAGAAAAATAACTATTAACCATATCGATGTCCAAACTCAGTCTAATTGCAGTGATTGTGGTGTATTTTCACTGGCATTTGCAACATCTTTATGTCAAGGTGAGGACCCTTCCATAATTTCATACATTGCATACCAGCTTAGGGACCATCTCTCTATAAATGCTTGGAAAATCGTAAGATGTTATCGTTTCCACGGCGTAGTCGTCAGAGAACAGCCCGAAGTGGTCATCAAACAAGCTTCAACATTTATTGTGAATGTAGACTTCCACAGTATGGCAGCATGATCACATGTGAACGATGTGAATGGTTTCACAAGAAATGTGTTGTGGCGCCAAATGCTGTGTGGAAGAAAGGCAATACAATACAATGGTTTTGTAAGAACTGCAGTTAACCAGCTTACTGGCTTAGCTATTAGCTAGCTACCATTCACTCAATTGTCATGATTTTTTTTTCATTTTTATTGAATAATCAAATATTTTAATGATGGCACAATAGTAATAACATTTTGTGGCCACACCCTCAGTTATATTGTTTATGGTAAAAATTATAGTACAAGCTCAAGCCACCGGTATTGCTTGTTACACTTCTTATTGTATAAAGGTTTTGCTCAGGTAAGCTAACTGGAAATCGTGTTTAATAAATGATGCTAACGGCCTCTGATAAAGGAGTTAAACTCTACAGCTCCATATTCGAAGATAGTTGCCAAAAAAAAGAGGTAGCTAAAGAGATATATATGATAGATAACACCTCAATAAGGGACACTTCTGAGTAATGGGCTGTTTCAAAGTATCAATTAGAATAAATAACAATATTATCTGCTGCTGATGATGATGATGATAATAATAATAATAACAATAGTAAGGACATGGCTATCCTATCACAGAACATTTTAAAACTAAAACTAAAATACATTTTAGCTACTAAACATTTTGGTTATCTAACTAAAACTAAATTTCACAGGGTATTTTAATAACCAAATCTAGCTAAAACTAAAATTCATACAATTGAAATTAACTAAATCTAAATCTATCATTGGAACAAAAGTATACATAATTAATGAGAAATGAATACAATCTTATTAGCCACAATCAAGCGGGGCCATGCTAATAAACTAAAATAAATAACAGTACTATCAAATATACCCATTACTCACTATACTATAGGCTACAATCAACCATTGTGGCTGTATTAAAATAACCACAAAACTAAAATTAGAGTTGGTACAATTAAAATAACTAAAACTAAAGCTAAAATTCAAGTAGCTAAGCCTTAGTTGAAAGACCGTGCCAGTTTGGTAGAAAACTAAAACTATAATGTGAATTAAACCAAACCAACGCTATGATTTTTCAATTATACGAAGGTTGAAAAGGGCAATATTCATTGATAATTACTAGCTAAACTATAACTAACAATAAGGTCCAGAAGATTCAATAACTAATAATCTGCTCAGCAAATCTAAATGATAACTTCAGTCTTCAAGTCAATCCAATCTGTTAGCTAAATGTGACCATCTACAGGAAAATTGGGTAGCTAGCTACAATGCGGCACGTACGAACGTCGGCAGTACGTGGCACACGCTCAACGCAGGGTAAGGTTTCCAGTAAGCAAGAATATACACAGGACGGGGACATTATTCACTGAAGGGGTACGGAACGCCGTTATGGACAAAAATCTGGTTCGATCTTGAAGTTGAGCCTTCGATTTTGACTCCTATCTTAGATTTCAACCTTCGATTTCAACATTCGATTTTCTATTCGAACCATAGATTTGGATCTCCGATCTTCGCTTTGAACCATCGATCTTCGCTTTGAACCGTCGATTGGGACCTCCGATCTTCGATTGGAACCATCGATTGGGACCTCCGATCTTCGATTTGAACCAATGATTTGGACCTCCGATCTTTGATTTGAATCATCCGATTGTGACCTCTGATCTTCTATTTGAACTATTGATTGAGACCTCGGATCTTCAATTTGAGCCATCGATTGGGAACTCCGATCTTTGATTTGAACCTTCGATTAGACCTCGCCGATCATTGATATGGTGTATCGATCTTCATTGAACTTTCGTTTTCAGGTACGGTAGTGGTCGACAAATACACGCTCTAGATTCTCGGTGTGTGTCTGAAAAACATGGATTCTTCTGTACTGTCAGATGAAGACCGTAGAAAAGTGCAGGAAGCGATCAGCATTTCGGTTGATTTAAAAGGAAGTGGTACAACTGGAGAGGAGAACCACAGAGATGCTGCTGGAGGTAAGCATTGAACTTTAATAATTAGAGGTAGCATTCAGTTGTAGAATCTTCCACTGCAGGGAGAAAGGATACTGTGGGAGTAATCACTGATACTGACAAGATGGAAAAGAGGAGTACTCGGGACTGTTTGCTGCAAATAACAAGATCAAGGCAAAGGAGAGAGACTGCAGGGTCTACTAGTTCGGCTGATGGCAAGTTAATATTGGAATAATAATTACAGTGTTTTATTTACTCAAAAAAAATCTATTTAGGAAAGTTGGATAAATTTCAAAGCGCATATGAGGATGCCATTGCTTCAGTTCGTGGCATTAAAAACCAACGAAATGTTGCCATTGTTGAAGAGCAAAGAAAAAACTTCAAACGATAAAACAGTATGCCTTTTCAGCAGCGTCCCAAAAGGCCGAAGCCTTCTACCTGGACACAGAAGTTTTATTGCTTGTCGTGTACAGAATCTGACAAGGTTCCCACAAAACCTTCATGTCGAGAACTACTTACTTTAGTTGGGCTTGGAGAGAAGAAAGTTCAAATTCCTGATGTAGATTGCTCCACTGAAGAATTTCATGCAGTTATACTGCAATCATTTCCGAAATTAAAAGATTGTGGGGGATTTGAATTACTACGTTGTGTACCATCCACTCGTGATCTTGAAGTTATTCAGTCTCCTATGTGTCATTCTCCCCGTTTGCTCAGAAGCAGATTTGGAAATGGAAGAATTTATATTCGTCCTATCCAAATCAATATTGATACGGAATTGGATAGTGATAGCATTAATGAAGTAAGTGAATTTATTTAGGCCAGTGTTAATAGCATATCAGGGTTTCCCTTTATAAGCTAGTGGATGAGTGGTATCATGAACTATTAGGCCATTATAGGAAATACAAAAAAGCAAAACCACTTACCACAAATGGCAAATTTATGACATTCTCTTAGACAGGCAAACATGAGCTAACAGATATTATGTAGTTCATAGTGCTAACCAGCAAGAAGCTGCAACCAAAAAAACTGCTTACACAGTGCATGCCACTTTTAATTTCATAATGTGGCATAATAGTGGCAATAATGTAACTTTGCTCATGGGGCACTACTCACTATGCAGGCAATTGATCTGAAACATGAATACCATCATTGAGAAATTCTATTTTATTTATTATCTGAGATTGTGTGTCACTGCAGGTGACTGAAGTCTGTTTAAAATGTAAGGGGCGCATTGCTTACAATGAATTGAGGTCTCATATCGAATCATGTGACGGAAGGTTTGTAATGTCACCTGGAATTGTATATTATTGAAATATTCATTTACTTACTTTTCTGTTAGCAGTTTTAATGACAATTCACCACCATTATCTCCGAATTCCGTAACACTCAATTCCCCTATTATTTCGCCTGTCCATTCTCCAATTTCTCCTGCCATACATGAATATTCTCAGATCTCTCCAATTGTTATTGATTCATCACCATGTCATCAGGTATGCTAAGCTATAATGTGGCATGATGAGCAAATATAGTTCACTAGCCATGCTGCACTAAGAAGCACGCTCTTGTGTTTTAGTTTTTATGATAACATTTTCCTACTAGAGTGACGGTGACTATGTAGAGAATGAGGTACTGGAGTATGTAAAAGAATTAAGTAAGTGTGATGACAGAACTTCAGAAAGTTCCAATGAAGTAGAACCAAAGTAAGTTATGATTCAGTTGCATGTGTTTTTGTAATTGCTAGCAATGAGAAGTCTTTAATTTCCATTTTAGGTCTCTTAATGATTTGATCCTTCAGCTGAAAAAGGAGTTTGTAAACGATGAGGCATTTGTTTTTTATGTTAAGCGAGAATGTGTTTTGAAGGACGCCTTAAGAAGAATGCTCAAACCCACATTTAACTCTTACAAGACCATTGAGGTATATTGTATTTGTGTATATATTTATATATTATTGTAGCTGTGTGGAACTCCACGGTTCTATTTTGTTGTACTTATTATAATATGCAGAAGCTAGATATTGCCATCATCTTACAATCAACTGAAATATAACTGTAACCTTCCTAGGTTTGTTTTCTTGGAGAGCCTGGAAGTGATGGAGGTGGACTGACTAGAGAATTATTTACCATCTTGGCAAAAAATATTGGAAGCCAGTATTTAGAAACCACGGGTGTTTTTATACACAATGCTTTTGCTCTTCAGGTATAGCACAATGTAGTCTTGAAATTTATATTTATTTTTGTTTTGATAGTCTTAATTTTAGAATTGTTTGAATATTTCCTGAAGTCAATGTGTTTTCAGGTTAATTATAACAGTTAGTATAGATCTATATAATATACCATGACATTAAATATGCATCTCTTATTGCAATACAAGATTGTACAATCCAAATAATTTTTTGGTGGATTTTAGGACATTTTCTATCGGCTCGGGCAGATAGTAGGCATTGGATTTCTTCAAGGTTGTGCAGGTCTCCATCTCCTGTCGGCATCTGTGTTCAATTACTTGGCTGGATTGAAAGTTTCAGAAATAATTGTTGACATTGATGAAGTTGCCGACCCAGAAGTACAAATAATTCTGTCTAAGGTATATAGTACATTTTTTTGCACATATTAATTTCTTTGAGTGGTTAATTTTTTTTTTGTTTTCCTTTAGATAATGAAGAGCAGTACCAATCTTGAGTTACAAGCCCTAATGTCTGAATACTTTGCCATTTTACTAGATTGTGGTTTCACAAAACCATCTACATCTGTAGTATTGGCAGATAAAATGGAAATAGTTCAAACTATTTCCCTGCATCAGGTTATATTACGATCAAAAGCTGAACTAGACCAGTTTGCTGAAGGACTTGACTCTTGTGGTGTATTGAAGGCCATAACAAATTTCCCAGGTTTAACAAAGACTTTCTTTACTATTGGAGGTCGCCCACAGCTGACATCAGGTAGCTATAGTTTTGAGTGTAATTTGCTTTCATGTGTAAAAATGTCTTGTACGATGGTATGTGTAGAGGAAATTTTGAAGCTTTTAAAAAATGTAAACTATTCAGAGGCTGGATCTAATAATAAAAAAAGAGAAGAAGACACATTTTCACTTTTTATTGATTATTTGGACGAGTGTGAAAAGTGTAAGTGTACTTCTGTAGCGAAATATTCTTGCCTTCATAGTTTTTTGTAAATTGTAGGTTCATTCTCTAATGAGGCAGGTGGCCAGATTCTAAATTGTGATGATAGTGAGAAACGTACGTTTGTTAAGGTATTTATAGTACATCACCCGTATACCGTGCAGATAAACAATAAGTGCCAAACCATACAGATTTAGAAAAAAAAGTGCCTAAAAGAGAAAAGAGATTCAAATAATATTATCGCTATACAGCATTTACATCCATGATTTCCTTCAGTGCCCATGATTACAATTTAGATTCCTTTTGATTGCACCAGCTACTTGTTATGTATCTTGGTATTTCTTAGACTGAACCATTTAATTGTAAATATAGATTGTGCCAAACAAGTGATTCATTAATTTGGCTTTTTTTTTCTTTGTGTTATCTATTTTTTAGGATCTATAACACTGGAAATGGTACTGAGTTTTTTTACTGGTGCTGAACAAGTGCCACCATTAAGTTATGGATTGTATACATCACCAACTTTGAGATTTAACCACTCCCAACCTCTACCTACAGCCTCAACGTGTGCAACTGAACTTATTTTGCCAACTGTTTACTTTGATAAACCTTTTTCTGCATTCAAAGATGCAATGGACACGGCTTTACTCTGCCATGGAGGGTTTGGGTTAGTGTAGTGTGGCAGATGTGTATTGAAGTCATCCCAGTTGTTTTTCTGAATACTTTGAATTAACTTTCCTAATTTTTTTTTTCATTTGCTTTGTGTCTAGCTAGCTACTTTGGTAGCTCGCTATCATTTATCAGTCAACAATGTAATTTCAATTTTCTCATGATGCTGTTGATTTCACTTTAATGGAGATGCCCTTTGTAAACAAGGAGTTTTAGTACGATTTCATAACTAATTATAACAAAAACCCGTAGCAAAGTAATTGGTTAGCTGATGAAACCAATACTAGTAGCTACATGATACAAAAAGAAATTACTGAAAGGCATTATTATGCTATAGCTGCATTTTAGGTATATATATAGTGGAGCATTGAGAATAATGCTTGCATTATAGGTGAAATTTGAAGCATTTTGGGTGCAGAAACTATGGTTTTTAAATAATGTAATACAGTGGAACCTCTCTAAAGGGACTCCGAAGAACAACTTGACTCTTAACAACAGCCAGCGTAAATGGAACACAGTGATCTACTACAATAAAAAATAAACTCTGAAAGCAGCCAAACTCTCTACAAGGGTCAAAAGACTTGACCCCAAGCATGGCCTTTGTAGAGAGGTTCCACTGTATTAAGTATCATAAATGGCAAATGAACCCTGAAAATGACCTTGACTTTATAATTTTCTGTATATTATTATCATTACTTAGTTTATAGATCTTCTTTCATTTCTTCCCTTCTCCTTCTCTTTCCCTGTCCATTTCTTCTTCCATTGATTTCCTTCTCTTCCTCAACGTTTTCCTTTCCCTGTCCCTCTAAAAATAGTTTATAATAGGAGACTTTGCTGCATAAATTAGATAACCAAAACTATAAGTCCAAAATTTTGAAACTAATATACAAGACTACACGCTTGTTATTGTTAATTCAAAATTACATGGTGAGATAACTATGAGGATGGTTATTTTGATATCTGACTTTACACTTCTGTTGTCCGACTACATACAGCTATTTGCATTTAACTAGAATTATTCATGGAAATAACTTCTTGAACGAATTGTTTAGTGGAAGCATAGAGATGGACTCCAAAGTCCTCGCACTCTGACATGGGGTCAATAAACGCTTGTAGAACATCTACTTCATGGGGCTGTAGTGGGGAGAATGTTGATGGAACTTCCACTGTTGTAAGATCTTCCTCAAGTACAGCACTGCCGCTCCAGTCAATTCCAAACTCTTCCGCTTCTTCCTAATATAATAATAAAGTAGTTATAATCACAATCAGAATAAAATACACAAATCCAGCCAGCATAATAGGCAATCTTTTTTTTGTAAAGCACATGAGCCACACCAGAATTTACACTATCGTCACTTAGCTATATTATGTTCCACTTTCAATTAGCATTAAAATCTTTCTTCTCGAAAAAACTATCATTCTTCATTTAGTTCCATACAACAATCTTACTTTGACTAGCTATGCACATGTATCGTATTCACAATACTCCCTATATTTTACCTATAATTTAAGATAGCGAAATATAATAATTCATATTCTATGTTGTTTGGGAGTGATCACACTCAGCATTAGTTCAATATTACCTCAGTTATCGTTTCATACACACCAGATGCAGCTTCTTGGTCACTTGTACCACGTAGCATTCCTCTCATCCAAAGTTGTAGAGGGGATAAGTGCTCAGTACGCAATATGTGTCGATTGTATGCTTGACGGAATATATCCAATTGAGCATTAATTCATGGCAGGAAGACATAATGCAAACAGTACAGGTCAACATTGTCATCTGGTGAGAGAAGCTGATGGTCTTCGAGACTACAAAAAAGATGATAGAAGAGTGATAGACATGTAGAGAACACATCTCTCCAAAGACGCTCAATTCTCTGGTTGTGGACACTTCTTCCAGAAATAAAACTTCCACGCCCAGGTCCACGACTAGGATGCCTCAACATGTACTGAGATACAAGTGCATTCTCACCTCCATAGTCAGCCCTTACTCTTGATGGCAATCCATAAGTTCCAACTGCTCCCATAAAAGCTTTAAGAACAGATTCGGACTTGTTGTTATCACAAGCATGTAAGTATACAGGGATACGTGAGTAGCCATCAATCCCACCATATACTATTATCCGCCATCTAATAAGTTTATGGCACCCATCTATATGCCACAAGCTGTTGGGACCAGCCACCCGATATTGGCGTCAATGTAAAACACGGCGGCATCTTTGTTCAACTCCATATGGATCAACACGAAGTAAGCTTTCCCGAATTCGTCTACGCTGGATTCTAAAGCCTTGCGCTCTTAAATGCCCTGCTAAAGTTTTTTGGCCTGCTGACGGAAATGATTTCACAAAGTTGCCAACTACATCATCTAAATCGCTGTCACTCATGTCATCAAAATTGAGCGTACTTTCAAGTTCAAAGTGTAATATACGCCTTCGGATAGTGCGGGCTGAGCAGCCATAGCTTTGCTATCTCTGTCTGAGTGAAATTCAATTCCAAAAGTGTGGAAATTTCTTCAGCTGTTATGCAAAAACCTGGTCTTCGTCTTCCTCTTAATAATAGCTGTTTCTCTTCCTCAATAGCTTCCAACTCCTTTATCATCTTTCTCACACTAACTACTGCAATCGTGTACTCCTCCAAGTCAAAAAGTAGTGGATAGAGGTGATACAATCTCTGAAGAATGTTCTCGATAGACAAAATAGCTCCATCCAGATCCTGGTTTGGAGTGAGAGTGCTATGTTTGTAATTGCAGTTTCAACAGCTTCTAGGATGTCCTCCATTACTGAATAGACTTACTGCCTCCTTTGGGTAGGGACGTGTTGTAGAAACTTGGCCAATTGAATGATGATATATGAGAGTCTTAGTCTACCCTTTACCTTTTATTGTACTGGCACGAGATAACACAAAATAAAAGGCAACTGAATCGACTTCCAGCGAAGAAGGTTCAAATCGGAGATAGGAAAATCGAAATTGAAGGTTCAAATCGAAAGATTCAAACCAATCAAACCAAAGATCGGAGGTTCAAATCGAAGATTCAAACCAAAGATCGGAGGTCCAAATCGAAGGTTCGTGTCTGAGATCGGAGGTCCAAGTCTAAGGTTCACACCAAAGATCGAAGGTCGAAATCAAAGGTTCAAATCGGAGTTCGAAGGTCCAAATCGAAGGTTCAAACCGAGGATCGGATGTCGAAAGGATGATTTTGACAACAGAAGATCAAGTATGTTTGTCCATAACCGATTATCGCCGAAATACGCGTTTTTGCGTACCGCGCGAGGGTGCTTCACAGCCCGGGATACGCATTTTTGCGTACTCGCCATTGCACCCGCTTCAATTAGCTACCAGCAGCAATCGCAAGTGTTTCAAGAGCTCCCACAACGCCGTAGCGATTCTCCTGTGAGGTAAGTGTAAGGGAGGCAAGGTTTTAATGACCCTTACCATAGAAATTTTTTTATTATTTGTAGATTGAAATTGTAGCACTGTTTGTGTATAAAGAAAATCAAAGTTACAAAAAAAAAATATGAATAGCTATAACTAATAGACAAAAATATTTATCAATTATTAATATGATATAAACTTGTCAATAAAATTTAAAGACAGCCAAGAAGTCTTCATAGAGGGCAGTGATGAAGAATTTTATGATCTCAAAGAAATAGAGATAGAATAAGGGAGAAGACTTCTCAGGTGTAGAGGTCCGTGGCCAAGAAGTCTTCATGGAGGGCAGCAATGAAGAATTTGATGACCTGGAGGAAATAAAGGTTGAAAAAGGCAAGCTATTTTAGCTTCGTTTGTTCATACACAGAGGGTTATATAGATTTTGAACAACACTAACCACAAAAGGTCAAGTTATTATTGCATGAGGATACAGACTTTCTTCCTCCCAGTTCTCCCCTACTTGAAGGTGCCCATAAAATGGATTTCTTAGGAGAAAGTTTTCTCAGGTATGAAGAGAAGGATGTGCAATCTATGTCAAGAACAGTAACAACAGACACATCATGGTACGGTACAGAGGTGATTATGGGGTGTGGCTTTGTCACCATGGGAGTTCAATCAGACTGCTTCATAGTATTATCAGAAAAAAATCCTAGAATTGCAAACACAGTAGTCTATATAATTGCTTGTTATGTTATAATATTATATTATTCTAGTATATGGCTCACACAAAAAAAAAATAAACAGCCAAAATCCATAGTTGCTGAATTATTTCAAAGCAAGCGGCTGGTGAACATTTAAAACAACAATATATAGCTATGAAACATGAGGTCTTAGCCTAAACTTTTACAATACTGATGCTAACAATGGTATACTTACCTTGAAGCTTGTAGTTTCCAATGAGTGCGCACTTCATACACTTCAAACGCTTAGAAACTAAACAAAACTTAGCCCGCGGGTAGAGGAAGGCTTTAGCTTCAATCAGTTAATACATCGCCGTCGGTTACTTCGAAGCGTATTGCCTCCAGACAAGAAAAAGCTCAGGCGGTTCAAGCCTCGAGGTGACGGTCACGATTTCTTGTAAACAATTTAGGAGTACGCGCACGTAATCGCGAATTTAATTTCCGGCGTTAATCATACGCCTTCGGATAGTGCGGGCTGAGCAGCCATAGCTTTGCTATCTCTGTCTGAGTGAAATTCAATTCCAAAAGTGTGGAAATTTCTTCAGCTGTTATGCAAAAACCTGGTCTTCGTCTTCCTCTTAACCGATTATCGCCGAAATACGCGTTTTTGCGTACCGCGCGAGGGTGCTTCACAGCCCGGGATACGCATTTTTGCGTACTCGCCATTGCACCCGCTTCAATTAGCTACCAGCAGCAATCGCAAGTGTTTCAAGAGCTCCCACAACGCCGTAGCGATTCTCCTGTGAGGTAAGTGTAAGGGAGGCAAGGTTTTAATGACCCTTACCATAGAAATTTTTTTATTATTTGTAGATTGAAATTGTAGCACTGTTTGTGTATAAAGAAAATCAAAGTTACAAAAAAAAAATATGAATAGCTATAACTAATAGACAAAAATATTTATCAATTATTAATATGATATAAACTTGTCAATAAAATTTAAAGACAGCCAAGAAGTCTTCATAGAGGGCAGTGATGAAGAATTTTATGATCTCAAAGAAATAGAGATAGAATAAGGGAGAAGACTTCTCAGGTGTAGAGGTCCGTGGCCAAGAAGTCTTCATGGAGGGCAGCAATGAAGAATTTGATGACCTGGAGGAAGTAAAGGTTGAAAAAGGCAAGCTATTTTAGCTTCGTTTGTTCATACACAGAGGGTTATATAGATTTTGAACAACACTAACCACAAAAAGGTCAAGTTATTATTGCATGAGGATACAGACTTTCTTCCTCCCAGTTCTCCCCTACTTGAAGGTGCCCATAAAATGGATTTCTTAGGAGAAAGTTTCTCAGGTATGAAGAGAAGGAAGTGCAATCTATGTCAAGAACAGTAACAACAGACACATCATGGTACAGTACAGAGGTGATTATGGAGTGTGGCTTTGTCACCATGGGAGTTCAATCAGACTACTTCATAGTATTATCAGAAAAAAATCCTAGAATTGCAAACACAGTAGTCTATATAATTGCTTGTTATGTTATAATATTATATTATTCTAGTATATGGCTCACACAAAAAAAAATAAACAGCCAAAATCCATAGTTGCTGAATTATTTCAAAGCAAGCGGCTGGTGAACATTTAAAACAACAATATATAGCTATGAAACATGAGGTCTTAGCCTAAACTTTTACAATACTGATGCTAACAATGGTATACTTACCTTGAAGCTTGTAGTTTCCAATGAGTGCGCACTTCATACACTTCAAACGCTTAGAAACTAAACAAAACTTAGCCCGCGGGTAGAGGAAGGCTTTAGCTTCAATCAGTTAATACATCGCCGTCGGTTACTTCGAAGCGTATTGCCTCCAGACAAGAAAAAGCTCAGGCGGTTCAAGCCTCGAGGTGACGGTCACGATTTCTTGTAAACAATTTAGGAGTACGCGCACGTAATCGCGAATTTAATTTCCGGCGTTAATCGGTTAATAATAGCTGTTTCTCTTCCTCAATAGCTTCCAACTCCTTTATCATCTTTCTCACACTAACTACTGCAATCGTGTACGCGCATGGGTATGGAACGCCGTTATGGACAAACATACTTGATCTTCTGTTGTCAAAATCATCCTTTCGACATCCGATCCTCGGTTTGAACCTTCGATTTGGACCTTCGAACTCCGATTTGAACCTTTGATTTCGACCTTCGATCTTTGGTGTGAACCTTAGACTTGGACCTCCGATCTCAGACACGAACCTTCGATTTGGACCTCCGATCTTTGGTTTGAATCTTCGATTTGAACCTCCGATCTTTGGTTTGATTGGTTTGAATCTTTCGATTTGAACCTTCAATTTCGATTTTCCTATCTCCGATTTGAACCTTCTTCGCTGGAAGTCGATTCAGTTGCCTTTTATTTTGTGTTATCTCGTGCCAGTACAATAAAAGGTAAAGGGTAGACTAAGACTCTCATATATCATCATTCAATTGGCCAAGTTTCTACAACACGTCCCTACCCAAAGGAGGCAGTAAGTCTATTCAGTAATGGAGGACATCCTAGAAGCTGTTGAAACTGCAATTACAAACATAGCACTCTCACTCCAAACCAGGATCTGGATGGAGCTATTTTGTCTATCGAGAACATTCTTCAGAGATTGTATCACCTCTATCCACTACTTTTTGACTTGGAGGAGTACACGATTGCAGTAGTTAGTGTGAGAAAGATGATAAAGGAGTTGGAAGCTATTGAGGAAGAGAAACAGCTATTATTAAGAGGAAGACGAAGACCAGGTTTTTGCATAACAGCTGAAGAAATTTCCACACTTTTGGAATTGAATTTCACTCAGACAGAGATAGCAAAGCTATGGCTGCTCAGCCCGCACTATCCGAAGGCGTATATTACACTTTGAACTTGAAAGTACGCTCAATTTTGATGACATGAGTGACAGCGATTTAGATGATGTAGTTGGCAACTTTGTGAAATCATTTCCGTCAGCAGGCCAAAAAACTTTAGCAGGGCATTTAAGAGCGCAAGGCTTTAGAATCCAGCGTAAGAACAGATTCGGACTTGTTGTTATCACAAGCATGTAAGTATACAGGGATACGTGAGTAGCCATCAATCCCACCATATACTATTATCCGCCATCTAATAAGTTTATGGCACCCATCTATATGCCACAAGCTGTTGGGACCAGCCACCCGATATTGGCGTCAATGTAAAACACGGCGGCATCTTTGTTCAACTCCATATGGATCAACACGAAGTAAGCTTTCCCGAATTCGTCTACGCTGGATTCTAAAGCCTTGCGCTCTTAAATGCCCTGCTAAAGTTTTTTGGCCTGCTGACGGAAATGATTTCACAAAGTTGCCAACTACATCATCTAAATCGCTGTCACTCATGTCATCAAAATTGAGCGTACTTTCAAGTTCAAAGTGTAATATACGCCTTCGGATAGTGCGGGCTGAGCAGCCATAGCTTTGCTATCTCTGTCTGAGTGAAATTCAATTCCAAAAGTGTGGAAATTTCTTCAGCTGTTATGCAAAAACCTGGTCTTCGTCTTCCTCTTAATAATAGCTGTTTCTCTTCCTCAATAGCTTCCAACTCCTTTATCATCTTTCTCACACTAACTACTGCAATCGTGTACTCCTCCAAGTCAAAAAGTAGTGGATAGAGGTGATACAATCTCTGAAGAATGTTCTCGATAGACAAAATAGCTCCATCCAGATCCTGGTTTGGAGTGATAGAGAGTGCTATGTTTGTAATTGCAGTTTCAACAGCTTCTAGGATGTCCTCCATTACTGAATAGACTTACTGCCTCCTTTGGGTAGGGACGTGTTGTAGAAACTTGGCCAATTGAATGATGATATATGAGAGTCTTAGTCTACCCTTTACCTTTTATTGTACTGGCACGAGATAACACAAAATAAAAGGCAACTGAATCGACTTCCAGCGAAGAAGGTTCAAATCGGAGATAGGAAAATCGAAATTGAAGGTTCAAATCGAAAGATTCAAACCAATCAAACCAAAGATCGGAGGTTCAAATCGAAGATTCAAACCAAAGATCGGAGGTCCAAATCGAAGGTTCGTGTCTGAGATCGGAGGTCCAAGTCTAAGGTTCACACCAAAGATCGAAGGTCGAAATCAAAGGTTCAAATCGGAGTTCGAAGGTCCAAATCGAAGGTTCAAACCGAGGATCGGATGTCGAAAGGATGATTTTGACAACAGAAGATCAAGTATGTTTGTCCATAACGGCGTTCCATACCCATGCGCGTAGACGGGTCGTCACACCTCCACCGAAAAAGTGCCTATTATAGCCACACCTCTCTCGACTTAGTCCTTTCCACCCACGCAGTGAGCTCCATTTTGCTTTCTGGGAAGCCATCCTTACAGAGCGTGGGCCTTGAGCTGTTGTAGCCGTGATCGAGCTTCCGACGTCGCTGGACAGGTTAGGGAAAGCATTTAGTGTTGTTCAGACTTCCCATTTAAGTACTATATTCAGAGCTGGGGTGACTGGTGTTTCAGTGAAGCATGGGCATGTCAGCATGTGTTAGAAGAAGCTGCTGATGATACTGGCTTAACTGTTCAACGGTAAGTTATGAAGATATGGCTTAGTATAGAATGGCTATATTATTTATTTGTAGAATTGTGTGAAGGAGAAATAGTAGAAGATAAAGCATTCCAGAAATACTGAATCAGTGAAGCCTTTTCAAGATACCTTTGACGTCCAGGCAGAATTTTCAACAGGAATAGGCAAAATCAAATGGTTATATGAATTGACATTTAATAGTACAATCGAAGGTTTTCTTTAATGATTCAGCCATTCTCGGCTGAAATAATGATAATAGCAAATTTTTCTCGTTCAATAGAAAATATTGTTAATTAAAACTTGACCCGATGTTTTGACTTCTTGCCTAAGTCCTCACAGAGGTCGAACTCTCCATAGTGATATAATAGCACGATGTAAACAGCAATATTTCTGGAGGGCACACTTACTGTTTATTATACCTTGGAGGGTGATTTGCACGCAGCAAGGACAGCCAGCATCCTGGAAGCTCTAAACCTATGTCTCTGTTTTATTTATTCATTTATTTTGTCTTTGCGCAAGAAGGGGCAGGGTGGTATGATCCAGGGCTCCACTAGAGTTTTATGTTAAGCTAGATAGCCGCCCTCTCCCTAGGGCTTCCTCCTCAGGATCTAGTTGGTTATCTGTGATAATTCCTCAAACGCATGATTTAGCTTGTATGTAATTGGTGAGTGAGCCAGACACTTACAGGGGTTACACAATCATGATTCCGTGGTGTATTAATGATGATTCAGTCATTCTCGGCTGAAACAATTATAATAATAAGAAATGTTCTCGTTCTAACAGCCAATATTATATTAATTAAAGTTTTAATTAGCATAATATTGGCTGTTAGAACGAGAAAACTAGCTCTTGTTTATTTATTTATTTATTTTTTACTTATTAATATGGAAAATGCGACCCCTATTTTTGCCCACGTCACCAGTTACATAAGTTGGTAAATCGTCTTGATAAAATAAAGAAATGGATCTGCCAAACAGTGAGTGGCGGGTCCAAGCTAATTGGAGCAGACCTAAACACATGAACTTGTTTGTTTTATTGGCGAGTGAATGAAGCGAGCGAGACACTCTCAGGGGTAACACAATTGAAAATTGGCGATGTTTGTTTTTGGCGAGCGAGCGAAGCGAGCGAGACAGTATTAGGGGTGGATAATGCAAAATCGGGTATATGTTATATATATGTATGTATGTATGGATGGTACGTATGCTCTTTAAACGCGCGCGCGGGGAACTTTTTTCTCCTAAAAACACGGCTATTTAGGCTTGACTCCAGTTTATTCTGAAACTACAGCATTAAGCAAACCTTACTTTATACTTAAGCTCCAAAGTATGAGAAAATTCCTGCTAAAACGCTTGTTTTCAAGACACAAAAAGTTGATTCGACAGGTTACTATGGCATTGAAGACCCTTTTCCAGACTTAATTTCAAAACTTCGCCGTTTTATGGGGGGATGAGTGCCGGTGTCGCAGTGAATACTGTCCCCCCTTGAATTATGTCCCCCCGGACAAAATTCACTAGTGAATTATGTCCGGCCGGACAGTTCTCACTAGTGAATTTTGTCCCCCCTGGTGAATAATGTCCCCCCCCTCTCTCTCCACCTTCATAAATCACACTTCGAGCAAATCAACTGCGGCTGGTGACGCTGGACTGTACCAATCTTCTTTAAGTTCAACCCTGCCTTTCCGCAGGCTCGTTTTCCAATTATTGAGGGAGCTCCCGGGTGCCACATCCAAGTCTATTAGTTATTGGCGATGAACTGGGTGTGCCAGGCACTATTTTCAAGTCTATTTGCTTATTGGTGGATCAACTGGTAACTTCATTGTCTAGCTAGTTAAGCTCACTCCTTCATCATTTGTTCATATTAAAATATAGTTATGAAGTAGAATAGAATTTCACCACTACTAACTCAATAGCCATACACATTATACAATTTACAAATTTTACAATATCTTGAATCTTACTGTACAGTATTAAATTTATATTGTTTAATCTGTCGTAAATAGCTAAGTCCTTTACCAGCCAGACATAGCAATACATGGTCAACTCTGGACAATTATGATATTTTAAATTCAAATTCACATTCCCAAATGAGTGTCCTATTTTTTATCAGTTTACCCAGGGGCAAAAGCTGTGTGAAGATTTTACCAGATATGGGAGTTGTCAGTAGCTGTCCACTGCAAAACTTAGCCTCACTAATGATTGAATTGAGTTTATAATAGTTAAACATGTAGCTAAACTTAATTGGTAGAAGAAACTTAAACTATCAGTTGATGATTTAAAAACTAACCAAAAGAAATAGAAACAAACTTGATAACAACTCTAACTAGAACTACTAAATGCCACTCAAAATAACTTAAAAGTAATAATTGAACATTGCTAATTTTCAATAACTAATAAAAACTTACTATGTGGAAAAATAGCATATGAAGCAACACTTCTTATAATTTGGTAATACATAAATAACTGCCCTAGCTGGCTGGTTGGCCCTATCAAGTATGCTCTACATCAAATTGTTAAAAATTAAAAAAAAAAGTTGTTAAATAGATAGTCAACTGGTATAGCAAAATACAAAGATTGCTACAATATCATTTTTTGTAAGGATGATTATAGTTTTTGATTTACAGAGTTTTAGGCTAAATGTTTAAGCAGACACACTGATAGACAGGACACACTATACCATTTACAGTCCTGCCACAGCCATAGTAAAAACTGCCCACTAAAGTGAATAGCTATCTTGGCGGAGGGGGACTGAAGGGGTACAAAATTCACTAGCTAGTGCCTGGTTAGCCATTTAGCTACAGTTGTGCCACAGCCAGACCTTGAGAACAGCCTAGCTAGCTACTAAAGTGAATAGCTATTGGGGAGTGGATTCATTATTCACTGAAGGGGGACAAAAGTCACTAGTGATTTCTGGAGGGGGTGGGGACAGTTTAGACAGGGACAAAATTCACTACTACAACTGTCATTCTTATAAATTAGCTGGATATATTTATTTTTATTTGTTCAGTCATTTTCAAAATGTTTGAAGTAAAAATTTTTAATCTTCAATCAACCCATCGTATAACCCTTACCAACTTTGCCATTCGCTCGGTGAATCTGGATGGAATGGAGAATTATGATAACATATACGATTTTCTGTACTCTGGTATATACCCAGATTATTTCAGCAAAAACCAAAAGCGAGTATTGAGGAGGAAAGCGAAGAATTTTAAGGTCTGTGATAGCAAACACATTTTGGTAAAGAAAAAATCTAGCTAGCTAGCTAGCTAGATCAAAGTTGTATGACGATAGCAACTTAGTTTTATCAACTTGGTTTAAAATAGTTTCATTTCAAACTCTGTAATTATACACATAGGAAATGAATTACAAACTTGTTAGGCTTCTTTGTAATGTGGACTTGACAAATCGTTGACCCTTTACCATTAATTGTAAACTACACCAAATGAGTGCCAGCCCCTTAAAATAAGTGACCAAGGTGTGTCTTTAACATAAGTTAAGCTCTGTATATTATGATTTTTTGTTTGCATGAAACATTTCTGCTCTGTAAGAGACCAAAAAAAAAAGAGCTGGCTCGAATGTATTATTTTATACACAATCCGTGTGTTGCATATTGACATCTGCATGTGCAGTACGGTTATAATCAGAATTTGCTCTTCACCCCTCCCCCACCCCCACCTCCCCTCCCTACCCTACAAGGTTAAAGATGGTCTTCTGTATTTCTCGAAAAGTGGAAGTGAGTGGAAGCAAGTTCCAAGAAGTGGGAAAGACAAGAAAAGAATACTGGAGTCTTGCCATGGATCGGAGGAGGGTTAGTGTTTAAGTAATTGTAAATTGGTATTGACCATAAGTTCATTGAGCTTTTCGTAATTTTTTTTTTGCTGAATTTTGTACCAAAACATGATAATAAAGAAGCTATACACAGTATGATATCTTGAAGTTTAAAAACACTTCAGAAAAGATTCAAATGTATTATCAGACAAATACATATACTGTTTTCAAGTCTCTGTTAAATCATAATGAATATTATTCACTGGTTAGGTGGACATCTTGGGAGGGATAAAACATCAAAAAAAATCAGGGAGCGTTTTTATTGGAAGACTATGTGGAGTGATATTCAAGAATATATACACCAATGTGAGGCTTGCCAACGTGCAAATGATACAAAATTCCAAAAGGCAACAGAACCCCTCCATCCTATACCCATAAAACCAGAAGTATGGAATCAGGTAGCTCTTCTTGAGTTCCGATTTTATCTTAGTGCTTATATAATTACATGAACATCACTTTTTCAGATTGGTATAGACATTGTTGGTCCTCTTCCAGTAACCTCCAAAGGCAACAAGTACATAATAACTTTAGTGGATTATTTTTCCAAATGGCCTGAAGCGGAACCATTGGCAGACAAGAGTGCAAAATCAGTTGCTTCATTTCTGTTCAAAATGTTTTGCAGGTATTTGCTTTGATATTTGCATTTTAGCTGATAATTACTTAATCATTGATTTAGTAAATTTTGGGTTATATAGGAGTGTGCTTATTATATTGTATAGATTTGGATGTGCTAAAGTAGTAATTTCAGACCAGGGCAGAGAGTTTGTTAATCGAGTCAATGAATATTTGTTTTCAATTACAAAAACAGAGCACAGAATTACATCTGCTTACCATCCGCAAGCTAACGGAATGGTTGAAAGATTTAATCAAACTTTGCAAAGATCTTTAGTAAAAGTTGTCAATAGCAATCAGTCTAATTGGGATGAGAAACTGGATGGAATTCTATTTGCATATAGAACCTCACAGCATCAATCAAGCAAGTTTACTCCTTTTGAGCTAATGTATTGCCGGTGAGTAATTCACTATTCATCATTTAATTTTTTATGAAATTTTGTGAATTTTTCATTCAATAAATTTATAGCAAGGCAATAATTCCTATTGAAATGGAAGCTGTTGAAAATGAAATAAGCCAGAGTGATGATGATTTTACAGACAACAAGATGGAGTTATATGTAGAACAAATGAATACCTTCAGAGATTCCATTTATGCAGATGCCAATGATAGCATTAAAAAATCCCAGCAGAAGCAAAAGAAAGATTACGATAACAAAAGAAGAAAGATGAAGGTAAGTGTACATAAGTATGATAAGTAATCAGGGTTTCATACAGACTATGGGAACCCTGGTATTCTCCCCCCTTCCCTTCCACTCCTAAATTTAGTTTCTCCTCCCCTAAAATTTTTTAATGACTAAAATTTTCCCAACTAAATTTTTTCCCGATTAAATTTTGTTTATGAAACAAAATATGATCAGTGCAAAATATAAAAAATTGTAGAAAGCCTTGCTCTACAGTTAGTCTGCTTACAACTGCCCAGCACTTCTTCAAAATTAACACTTTCCAGTTCTGCTCTTTCAATTGCAGTACAAAATAGCCAATCTGATTTTTCATCCAACAAAATAAACTGCTGCATATTCATGACTTCACCATTTTTATTAGGCATAACCAGATACTGTTCTAACCAGTAGTGTCATCATTATTTGGATGAGTTTGAAAGGGTTTCACAAAAATTTTCTGGGTAAGCTTCTGACATACATACTTCATAAAAATGTCATTTGCTGGTTGTTATTTTTTTATGCTACAAAATTTCCACCCCCTCCCCCCCAATCACTAGCTAAAAATGCTGTATGACTCCCCTGTAGCTATTTATCTATTGTAAAATTTCTTTCTATAGTTAATAGTTTCATATTAATTTAAACGGTTAATTAAATATACACAGAGTCTGGACCCTGGAACTATGGTATTATTAAGAAACAGCGCAAGAGATTCTAGAAAAGGTGATAAGCTTGTACAGCGCTGGCTTGGGCCATACATGATTGTGGAAGACATTGGGAAAGGTCGATATTTGCTCAAAAATACTGCATCAGGCAAAACTCTCAAAAATGCTTTCAATAGATGCAGGTGGGTGTATTCCAAAATACAGAAGTTATGATTATCGATACTGTATTACTTGCAAATGACCTCATTTAGCTATATTATTTCTGTGTGATTTAATATAGCAATGGTTTTTGTTAGCATATGGTACATATCAAAGTTATTACAAATGTTTGTAATTTTATTTTACAGATTGAAAGAATTTTTCCAAACTCCTAATTTTCAACCTTTCAAATTAAAAGCGAATGATGTTTTTCAATATGGTAGTGACGATGAAAGTTGCCACAGTGATCATGGCATGATCGCTTCTTTACCACATACTGAAGAAAGACCAAAAAATTCAACGTTTACGCCTCAGCCTCTTTCACCGGACATATCTCCGTCCAGCTCACAACTTGAACAATCAGTTTGTCCACCAGAATCAGATGAATCAATCGCTCCTAGGTCACCACAAAGACCTCCACTACCTGCTGTGCATACAAAAAAGTGCCCATCTTCAATTCAGGAAAAAGTGACATCATGTATTGGTACAGATCAGCAGTTGATAAATTATGTTAAAGTATTTCAGCAGATTAGCACAGACAGTCTTGTGTCAAGAATGTCACCACTCATTCCTATTCTGGAAAAAATTAAGGATGGAAAAGTAAGTAAACTTAATATCAGCTGATCGCACTAAAATAAACAATATAGTTTGTAAACTTGCTATCCTATTTTCACAAACTGGCTACAGGCAATAATCACACTTTGATTTGTTAATAAGTTAACATCCCATAATATCCTTGTAATGTTTGGGTAGCTACTCTCCAATATTTTAATGATATTGTTAATAGAGGAACTCTAGTTGTAATTCCTAGCATACACTTTAGCAACTGTATAACCAACTTGTATTTCTTCAGCCTTCTTTGTATTCATTCTTTTTTTTTTTATAGGCATCAAAGAGTTGCTAGGCCTATTATTAATAACATAACGATGAGAGAGAACAGCAACTACACAGCTCATAATTAACATAGTGCAGATTGCGATAAGCCACAATTTTGCATATAACAGAAGCATTTTGATTAGTTATAAATAGATGACCAACAATAAATTTCAAAATATTGGGTGTTATCAGTGCACCTTTCCTGTGGTACTGTAACATCGTCTGAACAATGTGGTATATTATAAAAGCTTGAGAGTGTATTGTAACACTCAATCATAATATACAACAATATTTAACGTAAATATCATGAAATATTAGGCCTAATTTAAAATTTTTCTAATTTTTCATTTGTTATAAATTCAGATGCAAGAATCCCAATGCCTGAGTTATGATGACTTCTTAAGAACTTCATGCAAGAAGCTGCGTAAATTATTGTGACTATCTTTAATGTGTTATAATTTATAGAGTTACTGAAAAACAGAAGCAATTCAATTAAGTGTATGAAGCTGTCACAGTATGAGAAGGTGATTGAGTTTTTAGTCTCCAAAATGTGTTGCAATAACAAGTCAAGCACGGTAATGAAGACAACCAGTGTTTTTTAACATAAATTTTAGTACTTGAATGTCATTCAGATATTTTCATACACGATGGACATCTTGCTGCCTGAAGTTTTACAGCTTATCATTATGGACGAGTTCAATGTTAGCAGAAATGAGGTATCTCCAGTATTGTTGTAGTTGAATGAATTTGCCACATGAAGACACATGTAATTTCAGCTTTTTTATTCATTTTTTCCTCATTAGGCTAGACATATCATGTACACTTTTGTGAACAAGCGTGAGTGTGTATCTTCACAGAGTGAGATTACAATATCAGGTTAGCTTGGTGTCTTCTAGATATGTCTGTATGCATGGTGACATTTTTTGTAGCATCTATTTTGAGTCCAGAAAGCTGGAAATTGTATGACGAACTTAGAAAGAAATTTAATAGTGTGTTAACTCTTAATTTCCTAAAAATCTGTTAAAACAATTTTATTTTCATTGCAGCAAGGAATAATGAAGTTCTTGATGGCAAATCAAATGAATACTGTAATGAATCACCCAAAATTCATTTTCAAGGTATCTACTAAGCAACCTCTATGTAGTTGATATAGCCAGGGAGCATAATAATAAAGTGAATTATATAATGTATGGGGAATAATACAGAGGCTGTTTTGATTCTAGGTTCTTGCAACACACCTGCTTCCATTAGAACCTTCCTTGATGATCAAAACACTATGAAGGTGAGCTATTTTGCAATGAACACTTACAATCGGAAATAGTCTCATACAATATCTTAGTTAGAAGTTGCAAACAACAATGTAGTATACACTTTCAGTGTAAGGTAAGGTGTCTCATAGGCTATGTAAAATTATTGAAATTAAAATACAAAACAGCTTGGTTGTGTGGAGTACATATTCTATTAGCCATTATACTCAATACTTCATGGCCCACATAATTATCATACAGCCATTCAGCAGTGATAGGGAGTTTAATTGTGAACCTCTTTCCAAGAAGAGAAAATTATCTTCGAGTCCCAAGGTAATACATTTATTTATTGGTATTCACTAAAAGCATTCCTATTATGTAATTGGTAAAAGGAATCTGAAATCTGTCAAGGGTTTCTGGACTGTAGTGTGACCAGTCCTAGTGGTTTTTTGCCAGGCATCAGTCAGGGGTCTGTAGATACGTTTCAGTCAAAGAAAGCTAGAGGTAAGCTAAACATATTTTTGTATGCGTGTATGCAATACTTCACTTGGTATGAAAATGATGTTATTCTGAATTTGCAATTTAGATATTGTTGATCTCACAAAACTGAATACTGATGTAGATGACCATGATATCTATTGGATGAAAGACTTTATGTTGTATAAAGAAGATCAAAAGGCATTACTGAATGGCCATTGGCTGACAGACAGTATTATTACAGCCGGACAAATTTTGTTACAGAAACAAAATCAAAGTATTGGTGGATTACAACCTACAATTTTATCTGAAAATTTTCAGTTTTCAATTCAAAAAGGAGAGTTTGTTCAAATAATCAATGTGAATAATTCACATTGGCTTACTGTTTCCAACATTGGTTGCCCCAAGGGAACTGTCAACATATATGATAGCGTTTCAAGTAATAGTCTATCTGCTCACACAGTCAAAGTAATTGCAGGAATTTTATTCGTGACTGATCTAAAAAAGATAACTGTGAACTATATTGATGTTCAAACACAGTCCAATTGCAGTGACTGTGGTGTATTTTCACTGGCATTTGTGACATCTCTTTGTCATGGTGAGGACCCCTCCAAAATTTCATACGTTACATATAAGCTTCGTGATCACCTCTATAATTGCTTGGAAAAACATACAATGTCACCATTTCCACGTCGCAATCGTCAACGAACAGTCCAAAATGGGCTTCAAGAATGCTTCAACATCTATTGTGAATGTAGGCTTCCAGAGTATGGCAAGATGATTAAATGTGAACGTTGCGATGAGTGGTTTCACAAGAAATGTATTGTTGCTCCTAGTACAGTATGGAAGAAAGGCAATTCAGTGCAATGGTTTTTCAAAAACTGCTGTTAGATATTAACTACAACTCACTTTCATATATTTGATATTATATCTTTATTGTGTCATAATTTCTTGATTTCTATAGTGAATTGCTAAATAATTATTTGCTTTGAGTAGTAATTCAAAGGAGAAATTAGGGACATAGCTAATAGTACTTTATCCTAAAACTATGAAAGTTGTACTTTCAAACTTAATACCTTCAAGAGAAATGAAATGGGAGAGAGGGGGGCGGGCGTCCTTCAAGAGGGGGGACTGCTGTATTAAATTATTGTATACGATCAAACTAATGTTTCCACCTTGGCAAACGTCCATTAGCAGTGGATAACTCTAAGTAGCTATAGTATGAAATTTTACATTGATATCAGTATAATTAAAAGTTGGACCAATAGTATAGCTATGTTGATATATGTATGTATATTATATATCAACATATATGAGGGTTGTGTCCCCATGTAGCTAGCAACTTATTTACTTGTGTTGCATTAGTTAACTTAAACGACAATTAAGAGATTATTAGTTAGGCCTTTCTCTGATTTTAGGTTTTGTGTGACATTTGATAAGCTGACTTATAGCTACCTAATCTTTATCAGTGAACCCACAGGGCAAAAGCTGTGTGAAGAGTTGTCAGTAGCTGTCTACTGCAAAAGTTAGCCTCACTAAAGATACCTCGAGTTAGTTAAGTTGTAAATAGCTAGTGTAAATTTAGTAGATTCTGAAACTATTAGCTAGTAGTGATTTAAAAAACTAACTAAAACCAATATAAACAATCTTGATAACACTAGCTAACTAAAACTAATACATGACACTCCAAAATATCTTTAAACTAATTGATTAACGTTTGCTAACTAGCTAATCAAACTAACTAATTTGGAAAAATACCATATCAAGCAACACTCTACTTCTTAACATTTATTTGGTAGCTATAGCTACATAAAAAATGCCCAAATTGGATGGCTGGCCCTGTCCACTATGCTCTGCATCAAATCATTGAAAATAAATAAATAAAAAATTGTTGAAATCACAATAGCTAACTAGTAGGTATAGAAAATACAATGCTGCTATGTATCAGTTTGTAAGGGGTGAATATAGTTACGTATAATTGAAAAAAATTTCAAGTCAAGTTTAACACTCTACTAAAATTATTCCCACTAGACCAAGTTCTCTGTGTTACCCAGGATGTCACCTAGCCACTGATTCTACACTTTAATGAAAAGAAGAAGTCTTCACTTACAGTGTATTTGGCTAAATGTGCAAGTAGACAAGCTGAGAGACCTGACACTCTCACTCACCTTAAGCCATTTACAATCCTGCCATGGCCAGACGGTAAGAACTGCCCACTAAAGTGAATAGCTATTTGGGGGAGGGGGGGACATTATTCACCGTAGGGTATACTAAATTCACTCGTGTCCTCGTAACCCATTTACAGTCGTGCCACAGCCAGGCAGTGAGAACAGCCTATACTAAAGTGAATAGTTACAATGGGGGAGGGGGGACATTATTCACTGGAGGGAGACAAAATTCACTAGTGAATTTTGTCCCGGGAGACATTATTCACTAGTGAACACTGTCCGGGGGGACATTATTCACTAGTGAATACTGTCCGGGGGACAGTTTATAGGGGGGACAAAATTCACTACGACACCGGAAGTTTTCTTTCCGTTGATTGAGAATGATGAAAAGTTGTCGCTAATAAGTGTAATTGGAAATGTAGCTTAATCTCGCTAGTCGCCGTTGTCTGCCGAAAGTTTCTTCCCTGGACTATACCGCAGAAGCAGTCCCATGTCCCGGCTAATATTACTACTTCTCTGTTTTGCCCACTCATTAAGTCAAGGTAGGGCGTTTTGTTCAGAGTGAACAATCTGCAGTAGCTAGGGATTGTCTGAAAACTAAGTTAAGGTACCAATTTAAAATGGAATAGCTGAAGAACACTTTGTTACCGTCATACAAAGCTATCTGCCACAGCTTCACTTTTGGTATGATTTTACATACAAGACAAATTTCATTGTAACTCAACCTCTGCTGCTTGAAAATATTTAATGCACACTCAGCAATAAACTGCGCGATGGCCATTTCTATCAGTGTGGTGGTAAGTGTTTGATGCAGGACCACTAAGTGAACAATGACTTTTCTATAGAGGCTCAGGAGAATAAGCAACAATTGAAGTTCACACTTGATATACTTTTTATTGGTGTTACTGTTGTTTTTAGTTGACTTTACTCCAACTGGACCACTATATATTCCCATCAACATACAGAGGAATGTAACATGTCATTTGGAAGGAAACAAGGCTATAGCTTCTTGGGGCATTATTCTGAATAATAGAACTCCAATGGTGTTTGAACCAGCACAAGAATCTACAATTCCTGGTATTACTGGAAGATATGTGAATGGAGTTACTAGTACATTATTAATAACAGTAAACACAACAGAGACATCAGTGATAGGATTGAGTTGCTTCATTACTGTGGGTCTTGGCCTAGTTCCAAGTACTATAAATGTGACTATTTATGGTGAGTGATAATTTATATTGAAAGAATTCTATAGTAGCTATTTGTAATATTTGGTCATGAATTAGCTAATTTAGTAATAAAATACCGTGATATTTATTATAGTCATGCATTAAAATATTTACTTTAATTGGACAGAAAGTACTTACACAAAAGTTATTGTGCATCAATTGTAATGATGAAACATTATTGACACATTTTGTGACTTATTAATTTGTGCTAATTATTAATAATAGTAAATCTATAGTTGAAGTAACTGTAGACTGTCTTGTCAATATGCATACATGGTCAATGTGTATATACAGTAGAACTTTAGTAATCCCCACTCACTAACCCTGAAATAACCAATAACCCCAAGTAATCAAAATTATTATATATTTCATGATGATACCATTTTTATTTTTCATGGTAAAATAAAGTCTTAGATTAAGATTAATAAAGTCATGGTGAAAATTAGTTCCTTAATTTTCTTTATTCTTTTGTTCCTTTCTAAGAATTCCATAGCAAAGTCTGTTAGTTCAAAGTTGTCTGATTTATCTTTGTGAACATCTATTAACATGGCATCATAAAATGGTAAATTTTCATCAGGACCATTGAAGCAAGTCAGACAACTGAATTGTCTTATGACAGCTGTTAATACAAACTAAGCTTTGTAGTTCGTACTGGTATTGCAATATGCAGCTTATCTTTTAAAGGCTTTGAAAATTGAATTGTATTCACACGAGCTAATCAATAATTATGATGAAATTTATATATATGATGGTATATTAACAATGTGTGATAAATCTGCATGCAGCATGCCCCCTTATTCCTATCAAGTAATAACCTCGTCTACTAGTTCCCCCTCCCAACCTCAGCTTCCCTTCCCTGACAAAAATAGTAAACTCTGTTGAAAATATTGACTTCAGTTGACTTCAATGATTATTTTAGAAATTCAAGGACATATAAATACAATAATATACTTTAAACAATCATCGAGTAGTTTCTCCTTAACCCTTTCACTGCTGAACTGTCAGGGAAATGAAACATTGTTAAACTTGGTCTTAAAAATGGCTGTAAAAGAAAAAGAAACTGATTCTGAGTCCTGTCTAACTACTTCATCATCATGTGAATCTTCAGAGCTGCTTTGCCTAGTAAAGCTGTAGTCAAACGCCTGGATTTCTTCGTAGAGCAACTCTCTCTTTGTTGTTGAATGACTTCTGTAGGCCTAATATCTTCTGTACTTTCTGGTTTACTTGATTCATCATTTAAAATCCCAAGGTTGCTGTTAATCCAGGTCTACTGCCTTATGAATTGACCGCCCGGTCGCAATTTTGAAGTAAGCCAAAACTCTGACTCCACAAGCTACCTCAAAGTTTGCACTATAGCCTTAAAGATACAGCTACAAGACATTCAAACATCTATGTATAGCTATTGAGCTTACTTTGAGGCTATAGCATTTGATTATGGCAAGGCAGATGAGATTAAACAATGATTTTCCCGAGGCATTACTTCAAACGGCTGTATGGTGGTTATGGCACTGAAAAGGGTTAAAAGTGAGACACACAGAGTTCTGATAAAAATAAAATGACATAGTTTCTATATTATATTTACTAACTGCAGAAATTGCAGACCCTTCAAGTAATTTGAGTATGATTCAGTCATTCTCTGCTGAAATAATTATAATAATAGTAATTTTTTCTCTTTTTAACAGCCAATATTATTAATTATAACTTAACCCTTAAATAACGTAAATATCTGTTAATTTGAGTATATTTTTGAAAAGCTCTTCATTGATGACATCATGGGATTATAAAACATTCCTATTGTATCTGTTGATTTCACTATTACACTTTCATTCTTGAGCTTATCTTTTATCACCTTACATCATATAATTCTTTGATAAAATTCAAATTATTATAGATAAAATATATATTTCTGACAGGAATCCCAGATAAACCAAGTAATTTGAGTTTATTTTTAAAAAGCTCTTCCTTGATGACATCATGGGATTATAGAATCATTCCTACAGTATCTGTTAATTTCACTATTACTCTCACATTCTTGAGTCCAAGTCAATTGAAAGACATCACTGAGTATGTGACTGATACTGACTCCTATAACTTCACGCTGGAAGGAGTGAGGTCATGTGATCCCTTTACCATGTGTATCACAGCTACTAATATAGTAGGACAAAGTCCACCTTCATGTGTTAACAAGACTCTACCTTACATACCATCTACAAATGATATTGAGTATTCATTATTTAGAGCGGGAGACTCCTACTCATTAAATCTGACCCTACAGGTTAGTGTTGTTTTTTGACTGCTACAATTAGGGTGAGATTTTGTTTTACATTTTACAGATACCAGAGGTGTGTCACAATGAACAAATAGTATATATTGCAATGCTTCAAAATCATATGGAAACAGCATTGATATCACCAACTATAGATAACTCATTGTCCACTGTCAGAATTACCGGATTACAAGAACAATTAGTTTACAATTTAACAATTATGTACAACAATAGCATAGAGTTGGGATTCTCTGAACCATATCTTTTTTGTAAGTTATTTAAAAAAAGTTCAGCAAAAGTCAATATTTTATGACTACTACATAGGTGCACTAGATGTGAATGTTTGCCCTTCAATGAATGCAGAAGAATATAATTCAACATGTAAATATATCATTGGGTGCTCCTATAACAACTGTATGCATACATTATCACGAACCACTGGTGGTAATGATACCATAATAAAAAATAGCTCTGATTCTGTGGATATTGAATTGAAAACACTATATAATCTAACCACAACTTCTGATGTCAATGGAAAAAATCGAACTTCTGTCGTCCAATTTGAAGTCAATCCAATTTCCTTATGCTCTAGTACAACAGGTTAGAGATAAATTCCCCGTAATATGATAATAATAGCAAATTTTCAATTTGTTTACAGCAGACCCTAGTGGCAGTATAATAAGTACTACAACCGATTCTGGCAGTGTAGTAATAACAATAGTTGCAAGTGTTGTAGCACTCGTTGTGGCCATTGGAGTTTTAATATTCACTGTCTTGCTAGTCATCTGCCATTGTCACCATAGTAAGTCAATTCATATAGAGTAAATATTTATATATGTTGCATATTATTATAGACTGTTGTGGTGGATGTTGTACATTACAAAAGTTTCAAAGGTTAGTTGAGTTAATTTTAATGTTAAAAATATGATTATTGTGTTTCATTTCAAAGATCTCGAGTAAACAGAGGACTAAGGGTAGAAATTAATGTAAGTTAACAATAGCAGTAGATGTACAAGTGAGAAAGAAATGATAGAGAATTTTTAATACACCTGCACTGTAAAATTTATAGCGTGAAAACTCACCAAATCCACACCAAACTGGTGGTGTGAATGCCCACCACCTATGCATAGTGTGTCCTTCACACTTTCTTTCTAGTGTGAATGCACACTTAGTGTGAAATTCACACCCAATAGAATAGCATGGACCCTTTACCGAACATTAATTATATTCTTGTGCGGGAAAAAACCAATGCTATCATCATTGTAATCTACCTTATAAAGGTTTTGTACACTTGTGTGCTAGATAAGAGAGTTGACTAAGATTTTAGTTGTCTGATAGATCTGGGATTACACCAATCTCTTTTTGGAAAAAAGTGTTGATATGTATTACTAGAATCAATGTAACTTAAAATAATTCAGCATTAATGTAAGTATGAGTTCATAATGATTGTGGTGAGAATTCACACTAAATTTGGTGTGTACTTCACACCCAAACGTTGAGGTGTGCGCATCACACCATATTTTGGTGTGACTATTGTTACAAGTGATTCACGCTTAATTTGGTGTGAACTACACACCTTTTGGTTTACAGTGTGGTTTCAAAAAGCAGACAGTAGAAAATAAAGAAATGTTATATTTGTCATTGGTCTATTTAATTCAAAATTTATGAAACATTATTATGATCAGGTTTAAAAAATAACATTTGCAATACAATTGAATTTGTATTGTAACATTTGCTATGTTGGCTGATGGTGGTGTAATGCTTAGGGCAGTAGTGATCCTCAAGTGGCCCTCAATTCCGGAAACCACGTTTGTACTTGTGAGAAGACGGACATGACAGTGGAAACTGGCATTGATGGAATGTATGCTTGTTTGAATGACATAAATCACAAGAAACCACAAACCAAACTGGCAGATGCAAATTATTCGGAGCTTGGTAGAGTAAGTATTGCCAGTAATTTAGCATTTGAAACTGTATTGTTGTTTTGTTTTCTATTTCAAGCTCAGTTACTGTGCAATGAGGGTTTTATACCATTCTTAAGCAATCAGCACTCTTTTGAAATTGGTACTAAAACTATTATTAAATAATATAATATTACTGCAAACATTTTGTAATTATAAAGCATTATTTAGAACTGGAGAAGTTAAGCTAATCATAAGTTGTTCTAGTGGTTTAAAATAATGTGGTAGCAATGTAACAATGTAATGTAGTTAAGATGGAAAAAATTAGACAAAAAGTAATAGAAGTGAGCATAAAAATTAAATGTGAATTAAAAAAAAGTTTTATAGTAATTGACTACAAGCTTTATAGTTGGCCAAGTTCCAAATTCAAATACTGAGCTAAAAACTTTGCCTTATAGTTGTAGATACATATCAAAAATTATTATAGAAGTTATGTAAAAATAAATTATAGCTACATGGTTCAATAAAATTCAATTTTAGCATATGTCCTTGTAGTATTCTATGTTATCTGTAATATTATACAAGCATTGGCTACATTAATGAAACATTTTATTGTATTTGGTAACTAAAATAGCTAGTTTGTATGTAGTGAAAGGTTGATTGATACTATCTAGCTTTAATATTAGCCTTAGAAATAAGTATAAAATAACTCCAATTTTATGCTTTGAGAGTAATTACTTCAAATTACATTATACTTAAATAAAAATGAAAGTATATTGTGGGTCGAATGGGGGATGCGCTGCCCTCAGACTCAAGTTATTCATATAATCACACACAGAGGGACAACGCAGGTATCCGCTGCCACCAGAGTTACCCCAAATCCCTTGACAGAATTATATAAAAGGTCTATCACAAAGTTGGGACATGGAATAACTGAACACGTGGACTGACAGACAATGCTTAAATAGTAACACGGGCTACGCCCACAACATGACATAATGTGAAGTCACTTCCTGCATTGCAGCGTAGAGTTCGAGCTGCGATGCAGGCACAAGCACGCACAAAAAGATTACAGTCACGAGAACTGACACTCAACACCTATCAACAACTGAACACATGACTCACGACCAAATAAGGATGACATAGAAATAACTAAATATAGAATGCATACAATTAAGACAAAATACATGAAAACTAAATAAATGAAAAATGTTCAATGTTCAGGTGGGCATGGCTGCTGCCATGCCCACTCCACTATCCTCCAGACCCACAGTTCCCCCCGCTAAGCTCGGAGCCATGGGACGAGCTGATAACCCAGGGTCTGGATCCGTCTTCTTGATCTCTTCTTCATTCCAGGACTGTCTCGAGAATCCGTCCGCATTCCCATGTTGAGATCCCGGTCTATATGTCAACACGATAGGCCTAACCGAACCATCTTTCTTCCTAACCGGTACTAACGGGGAAGACCACAAAGAGTTAGATTTGACGATAATACCCTCCCTTACTAGTTTGTCAATCTCATCCGACACAGCCTTCTCTATACCCACTGGTATGTTCCTACCTTGCTGAGAGACAGGAACAGCGTGCTCAGACAACACTATTTTACACTTTGCATTCGAACACAGACCAGGGGACTCACTAAAGTGGTCAGACAAATCTCTCAACACAGTCTCCAGTTCTTTCGCATTGTAACCAGGACACTTGTCCGGTGACAATAACGGAGAGCCACTCAACAAGGATTCCTCAATGCCCTTATCTTCAGCTACTAGGGTCACGGCACAGACATGCAAAGGTCTGGCGACATAATCTTTCAGATTGTTAACATGGGCAATTCTCACAGGATGCCCCTCTCCTTTCGCAACCTTAAAGGTCACTCGGGAGACTTTCTCTATGACATCATAAGGCCCTTCCCATGAAGCCTGGAGGGCAGTATGGAGGCCCGGAACTCTCAACAAAACCTTATCACCTACATTGACACAACGATCACTTTTCCCCTTGTTGTAAGTACACGCACGGTCATCACTCTGTTTGGCTTCGGTGGCACAGGCCACGTCATGCAGGGTACTAAGTTGGTCATGCAATTTAACAAGCCACTCTTCCACATCCAATCCTTCAAACACATTATCTTTCCACCCATGATACAGCAGATCTAGGGGACCAGCTACTTCCCTCCCGAACACTAGTCTGTGAGGGGAAAATCCAACGTCCCGGTTGGGTAGCTGCCTGATGGCGAACAGAGCCAACGGGAGAAACTCGACCCAATCGAAACCAGCGTCCAGGGCCTTAGCCAACATCGGCTTCAGGGTCCCGTGGAGCCGCTCTACAACACCGTTCGATTGGGGTCTGTATGGGGAAGTCTTAACAGAATCGATAGCCAGCATGGAAAACAAGTTAGACATAAGTTTGGACAGGAAGATCGTCCCACGGTCTGACAGGACCCTAAGTGGGATGCCAGTCCTAGAGATGATCTGCATAAAGGACTGAGCTGCTTCCTCAGCCGACGCTGTCCTCATGGGAACTGCGTCTGGCCACCTGCTCGCCATGCACACATAAGTGAACAAATATTTGGCACCACGCCTCCCTTTAGGGAGGGGGCCAACGAGGTCAACGGCCACAGACTCGAACGGCACACTCAAAATTTTCCGCTCGACCATTAGGGCTTTCTTATTCCCCGACTGATTTAACCTTAGACAAACATCACAACTTTTGACATATTTCACTATATCTCCATGGATGCCAGGCCATACAAACCTGGAACCCAACATACGCCTCATCCCACGAACACCGATGTGAGCAGTGTTATCATGTGCCAGTCTCAGAGCTTTGGCACGCTTAGACTGTGGGAGAACTAATTTAACACACTCATTCCCTGCCTCATCCATAGACTTGTGGACAAGGAGACCATTGTCCGACCACGAGTAGCCATTCATGGACTTGTCAGCTAGGCACCTGATGTGGGTCAAAGAATCATCACATTTAATATCAGACACAACAGAATCAACACCAGAGTTTTCACATGCACTGGGACAAACAATATCAGAAACAACATCCTCGGAATCGACAACAACGGGAAGAGAGACCTGGCTCAACTGCACATCATCCATAATTTCTTCAGAATCTAAACCAAGCCCAACACCCGAAGCATCACCATCAACAACCGAAGCAACACCATCCTTCTTCTTCCCAGCATTCAACTCAAAACCTGTATCAATCCGAGCCAGTCTCTCACACTCCCGATTGAAGCTCACAGGATTGGCATCAGACACATCAGAAACACTTTTTGCAATCTTACTCTTTCTCACACTCTCTCTCTTTGATCTAGTAATGGCATTGACGGATGCACTTCTCTGGGTGCTACCAGAGCCCTGGGAGGTCTTACAAGCCTCCCGCGGGGTAGTAGCAGAGCCAGCATCACCCTGGGGTGATGTCTGAACGCCCGAGGTATCATCGGGATGCCCTGCCCCTCGTGCCGTGGGAGGAGCACTCGAGGCAGCGTCCAGAAGAAGGCAGGACGCCATAGAGCCATCCATGGGGACTGAAAACAATACTTTGTGACACAAATCGTCCTCATGGGCAACAGCAACAACAGACATGAAGGACTTGCCTCCATATTCAAAATCCACCTCTGCTGTTTGGAGTGTCTTGGTCATACCATTCCACCCCTTCACTCTCACTCTCTCATCCAACAGTTGGTTTTCATACACCAAACACCCGGGAACAATTGTAATCTCAGCTCCCGTGTCGGGAACAATGAGACAATCCATCCCATTAACCATACCCTTTACATGGGATGCACCCTCCTGGACAGCTACCAGGTTGGCATTGTAGGTGCGACTCCCTTTCTTCACATCCACCTTCTTATTATCCAATTTACTCTCAAACTTGCTATTATTGCCACCATTAATCCTGTTTCTATTCGGACACTCAGGGACCTTGTGTCCCGGCTCATTACAAGAATAACACACGACTCTTGGAACACCACCACCCTGCTCATTGTTAGATCTGAAACGACAGTCATAGGCCCTATGCCCAAATCTGTGACATACATAACACTTAATGCCTCTAAACCCAGTACTATAATTAAAACTGCTGTTCTGTCTCACAACAGGGGTCTCTGGTTCGGCCGTTTGAAAGGACAGTGCTACTCGGTTGAGGTCCTTGAAGGACCCAACCTCATGCGCATCCATCAGCATGCGCTGACTAGCTGGACGCGAGGCTCGGAAGATAGCCTTGGTGAAAAACAGCAGCACCTCTGTCTTGTTCACAGTTGCCATGTCGACCGAATCTACCAGTCCCTTGAGGTAAGCATAGGACTCCAGCGAATTCATAGATTTCGTAGCAGACGAAAAATCCTCAATCAGTTTTATACCCAATGCAGTTTTGCTAGAGCCCAACCCTTCTATAAGCAGCTCCTTCAGCTCAGCGTACGACGTATTTTCTCTATCTATAGAAGCAACACAAGCAATGCTGGTTTTTGACTGAAGCTTTTGCAGCAAGACGGTTTTGTAACGAGCTCTGGGGCAGCCTAGATCAGCAAGGTCTGCCTCCAGCTTCTTGATAAACTTCACAATGTCAGTACCGTCTTTGTGAGGCGCTAGAGCAGCAATCTGTCTGGTCAAATCACCCCCTACACTGACACCTGAGGCCCCACCCGAGGGCCCCATATTTCTCATTGCCTCAGTGAAAGAACGCACAAACATCCTCATGAGGTCTGAATCACCGTCCCCAACACTCTGACTATTCTCACCACCCCTACTTGGGTTAACATAATCTACACCATCCTGATGAACACTACCCAACCTTCTGGGCGAACTATTTTCCTCCAAATCTCTAGACTCACTCGAATACTCATCCATATCAATATCTGAGTTCTCACTAATAGCACCACAATTTAAGAACAGTTGTCTCGTCAAGACCAAAGGCTTCTTAGACACGACTAAAGAACTCTCACTACAAACTGACTCACTATCAACACTACTAAGCGAGTGGGACACGTCCCAAGACTTCCCAGCACCCTTACTACTCTTTTGGACTCTCACCTTACTTGTCAGTACACTATACGAACTGTCTGACCCGTTGTCAATGCCCGAGTCCACTCTATGTTTCAGTTTACAAGCTCTGTCTTTCCTCTCTCTCCGGCTCATCCACACCAGTGACCTGAACACGGAGAAACAAACAACAGCACACACAATGAATCACAAAATCGTCAGCAACCAAAGATATCACACAATCAAAACCCTGTGAAACTTCTGAACAAATGATTGGCTCTATGTCGTGAAGGCCCGAATGTTAACTCGGCAGTCCAACAGTTCCAAGGAGTCAAGTATGCACGGAAGAATCCAGACAACGACTAAAGGCACCACCAGATCACTCGAATGACGTGAAGCACCACCGCTGCCGCCAATTGTGGGTCGAATGGGGGATGCGCTGCCCTCAGACTCAAGTTATTCATATAATCACACACAGAGGGACAACGCAGGTATCCGCTGCCACCAGAGTTACCCCAAATCCCTTGACAGAATTATATAAAAGGTCTATCACAAAGTTGGGACATGGAATAACTGAACACGTGGACTGACAGACAATGCTTAAATAGTAACACGGGCTACGCCCACAACATGACATAATGTGAAGTCACTTCCTGCATTGCAGCGTAGAGTTCGAGCTGCGATGCAGGCACAAGCACGCACAAAAAGATTACAGTCACGAGAACTGACACTCAACACCTATCAACAACTGAACACATGACTCACGACCAAATAAGGATGACATAGAAATAACTAAATATAGAATGCATACAATTAAGACAAAATACATGAAAACTAAATAAATGAAAAATGTTCAATGTTCAGGTGGGCGTGGCTGCTGCCATGCCCACTCCACTATCCTCCAGACCCACATATATGATCACTTCAATGTCGTTTCATTAAAAAAGTGAACTTCAATGAGCTGATATTCAGGTAATTAATTTTTTGCCTTATTCGTAATAATATCTGTAATGTATAATAAATGAACTGAAAAATAATTAATCTACATATAAAATTAGGGGAGAATTATAATAAAAATAATTCGTGGTGTGCTTTTACATTGTATTCTCATATCTCTTATATTTAGGTTTCTCTTCAGTATGACAACAATGTATCATATGGTATAGTAAAGGTCATATATACTCCATCAACTGATGATTTCACCTGTGAGACTAATCTGTCATATGACATTGTGGAGAAAACAGATCATTCCACTGTATCACAGTCTGGTCCTGTTCCACTTTATGAAAGTGTGCAATAGAACTATGGTTAATCATTTATAAAACTTTCTCACTAGCTTTGCTTATGTTAATTTATCATTAATTTTGCATTTTTACAGTAAGTTTATAGCATGGGAACATAATAACAATTTTTTTTATTTTTTTATTTTTAGTTTAATTTAATCTTCAAACTGTTCATACACTAGAAAATGTTTTCATAAACTCTAATGGGTGCAATACATACTGCAATATTTTTGTCAGAAGTTACAAATGGCTACCATATAATGTGTAGTGAAGTTTTTTCTTACAACCTATATGAAAGAACACATTACTATCCTGATTGTTTACTGTACAAATAATAATTATAATGATGTAAACTGAATTGTAGTTTCTTTCCTTAAATTTGATGTTGCAATAATTCAATGCTATTCAATCTGCGGCCTCCTTCATTTTAATCTGAACTCTGCGCTTAGTTCAGACACGACTAAAATAGAGTTTAACAAGATCGTAATGAGTTTCTCATTCATTGCTTAAATATATTGAAAGTATTGAGTTATTACACTCTAATTTGAAATTTTTAAACATAGTATATGCAAGAATGCTTAGTGTGCACTTTGTTTTACTGACAAAGCATTCTTTATACAAGGACAAGACTTACAATACAATGTGAACAGTGCACAGAAAGTGTTTTAGAGTGGGAAAACAGACATATATAGTTTGGTTATTTTTAAATACAAACTAACTTTGATAAACATGCTAGAAAATTTCAAGCACCATGGTGTTTTATTTCTGTTTTACCTCTCTTTTGCACACAAATTACAGAACTTATGTAGAATTACATGTCAGGATTTGTTATGATGTTCTTTATACAAACTAACATGAATAAACAAGTGAATAAATTTTATATGTAAAATCTGAAATGTCTTAAAGCAAATTAAATATATTGGTTTTATTTAGGGAATTAAATCCTGTTAGTCACATTTAAATCCAAGTCTCAAATAATGAGAATTTTTACTGTATTATACTTACATTTATATTTCATACCCATAACTAACTTTGGCGTTGGAATACAATTTGGGATTATATGTTCACTTCACTTGTATTATATAATAATGTTTTAGTCTATAATGTAATTGAAGAGTTTACTAATCCTCTAACTAACATCTGAATGTCAATCACATAACTTATACAAACATATATAATATGAGCTCTAAATAATCAAATAGATTGTCACAGAATAACTATGAAAATAAATTATTGAGTATGTCATGAATGATAAATTTAGTAGATTCAATTCATTTATAAACAAATGTTTGCCATAGCAACTTGTAGAATATATCCATTGTAAGATTTTATCTATAATTAATTCTGTTTTCCATATTATTATAATGTATGCTGATTCATTTATATATGAGGAGTAAACACTTCACCGAAGTTAATCTTCGGGAAGTTATCATGTTGATAAAACTTGTAAAACTTAGTATAACTGTGCAGTAAAAGTGTTTATCGAAACTTAAAGTATAATATTTGATCTCGCTCGCACAGACTACAGCAGTTCGGAAGGGCAGCCCGAGTTGTAAGTTCGGGCCTAGCTGTGTAGCCAGTGAGGAGATCGAAAATGGAGGACTTTGCTGCCCTTGTCGTCTGCCCGGTACAAGGCTCGCTGTCGGGATGGCGACCTTGTGGCAGTAACTTTCGTGGACGTTGGAGTATCGAGTGGAGAACTCGGTCTTAGCTTAGGTCCGAATAATCAGATAGCTAGGGTGGGTGGGTAACTACAACTTCACTGGTTTGATAACTTCAAAACTATAGGAACTATAACTGAGAACTAAAATGAAAAAATACAATACTTATAACGACTGTAGTCATGGGCATAAACCGCGACTGGCCGCGAGCGGTCAGCGAGGCTTTACAGAAATAAAGTGCATGCGTAGTATAGTTTCTTCGGAATGTTCGTTGAGGTTGCGTTACGCCCGCACATCCTCAGGGGCAAGGAAGCCAGAGCCACTAGTGGCAATGCTTTGTGAGTCAGTATTGGAATCTGAATTTTTCAACAGCAGAGTTAATCTTTGTACGGCTCGTCGTAGTGTACTGTTGCCATCAAAAACATCAACAACTCGAACTAATCCATCTGATCCAGGGTAAGTTTGTGCCACTACAGCAATAGGTATACGGCGATGACTTAGAGTCGATTCCAGAACTCCAACTATGTCTCCTACTTGGAGATTAGGTACACGTCTCTTCCATTTGCTTCTTACGTGGTGGAGTTTCAAATATTCATCCTTCCACTTTGACCAAATGCTTGCAGTGAGTCTCTTAATTAGGTTCCATCGACGTAATCCAGTAATATTACCATCAAGGTCTTGCACTGGAGTTGGGGCAGCTAGTAGTGGACGCCCAATAAGAAAATGTCCAGGAGTTAATGCTGATGAGCCATCCTCTTGGTGTGCTTCAAACTGAGCCATTGGTCTGGAATTTAGAGTAGCTTCAATGTCAGTTAGAATGGTGGCAAGGTCTTCAAAATATAATTTTTGATCACCAATTATTCTGATAAGAATTCTTTTCATCTCTCTCACTCCAGCTTCCCATAGTCCACCTTGATGAGGAGATTGAACGGGTATGAAATGCCATTTAATATGCCTTGGTTGAGAGTATTTTTTAATCATCTGTTGGGCTTTCCTGGAAGCGACAATTGTTTGCAGTTCACGTTGTGCTCTGATAAAATTCCGTCCATTGTCACTATAAACATTGTGTGGTAGTCCTCGACGATTAACAAATCTTCTGAACGCAGCTAAAAAAGCCTCAGTCGATAAATCACAGACAAGTTCCAGGTGAATGGCCTTGGTAACGGCGCAAACAAACACTGCTACATAAGCTTTGTGGTTGGTGGGTTTTCTAGGATTGCCTCTCTTTAAAATCAGCGGACCAGCATAGTCTAGTCCAACATTCTGGAATGGTGGGGCAGGGCAGACTCTGTCGGCAGGTAATTGGCCCATTTGCTGAGTACACGGAGTAGCATTCGTTCTACGGCAGGGAACACATTCGTGCACAGTCTTCCGTGCAAGTGATCTGAGTCCAGAAATATAAAATTCTTCAGCTGTCAGTGCCATCAAGACTCTTGCACTGGCATGGTGGTGTAGATTATGAAGATCTTTCAACAATATGTTGACAAAATGTGAGTTTTTACAGAGAATTATTGGATGCTTGCTTCTTTGATTTTTGCATTGCACAATCTTCCACCAACTCTAATGATTCTCTCTTTATCCAGGTAAGGAGCAAGTCTGCTAATAGGTGACTTTAATGATACCTGCTGGTTGTGAATAAGTTGTTGCAATTCTGATCCAAAATGAATCTGCTGATGCTGAATAATTAGCTGGACATTGGCTAAATGAAGTTCTTGATCTGTTAGTGTGGGAGGTAATTTGGACTTGTGCTGGACCTTTAGCTTCCATCGTATTGCATAGGCTCTGAATTTGGTCAGGCGAAAGAGGGAAGAAAAGTATTTGATTTCATCTGGTTCCTCCATGACTTGTACAGTAAGTACTGGAGCTGGTTATGGTGTGTCTTCATCAATTGGTGGATCACCTATGTCAGTCCTTATAGGCCAAGAAACTGATGATTCCGATAACCATGGTGGACCTTTCCACCACAATTCCTTTTCAGTCAATTCTTGAGGAAACACTCCTCTTGAAGCTAAATCTGCTGGATTGACATCGGTTGCAACATAACGCCACTTGGATGCTGGTAATAGGTCAGTAGTAGCAAAAACTCGGTTGAGGACAAACACGGATCCCTTTGGCGGTGGATTTCTTAGCCAACCTAGTACGGCAGTTGAATCACACCATGCGAACAGATTACTGCTTGGCATGGCTAGGTCTACGGCGGTAGTAGAAATAAGTTGAGCTAGAAGCTTTGCCGCACACAATTCCAAACGTGGTATGGATTAATCTTTGATAGGAGCAATCCTAGTCTTTGCTGTTAAAAGACTGATGGTAACGGTAGAATCACGGTGTAAATAACGAGCATACACGACGGCACCATAAGCTATTCGAGAAGCGTCTGAAAATCCATGAAGCTGTATTTGCTGCACGGTTGCTTGTTTCTCCACGAGTTTTCTTGACATTGGAAATTTGTTGACTGCAGGTAATTCACTATTCCACCTAATCCAAACAGCATGTAGGTCAGATGGAATAACTTCGTCCCAGGAAATGCCAGATTTCCAAAGTAACTGTAGTAGATGTTTAGCTTTCACTGTGATGGGAGCAAACCATCCTAGGACGTCAAAAACCTTTGCGGTCTGAGAAGCTATTATTCTTTTTGTAGGTTTGGTAGTAATTGGTTGGGGAGTTGCCACAAACAGTATATCTGTGGTGGTGTTCCAGTGTAGTCCTAAAGCTTTGGGACAGCCTAACTCAAAGTTTGTGCCTATTTTCAGGGGCTCTGTTTCTCGTAAATCCTCAGGAATAGTAGCTAGGAGCTCAGGAGAGTTGGTCCTCCACTTCCTAAGGCGCATTTGTCCACGTTGAAGAAGAGCGTTCATGTCTTGTCTAACTTCTTGTGCTTCTTGAATATTGGAGGATCCATGGAGAAAGTCGTCCACATAAAAATTAGTAGACACAAGAGATGCAGTAGGATGCTCCTTGGAATAATCCTGAGCAATACGCCGGAGTGTTGCTGTGGCTAAGAATGGTGAAGAAGTAACGCCAAATGTAACTCTAGTCATTCTCCAGTCCTCGATTTTTCCGTCGTCTCCTCGCACCAAATAGCGGTGGAGGTCTCTGTCCTCCTGATTCATTAGGCATATCTAACCAACCATCTATTTCACAACGTAAAATATTTATATCAGCAAATACAATGAATCATGTAATAATTGTGTGTCTGGTTAATGATTTGAAAACTATTTTTTTTTCTATCTGGATCAATGAACATAGAACGCAAGAATTGTGTTTTGTTAGTTACATTGCACTTGGCTAATACATATGATCACTAGGTGGTTCTCCAAGTGGTGGTGGTAGTTCTATTGGTAAGTTATGAAATTTTACTCTAGTTGAGACAGAACCTCTTACTGGCATAATTGCTCGTCGAGGTGCAAATGCTGCTGACTGTTCTCGTCATGGTATGTGCCACCCTTTACGCTTCTCCTTACTTTTTGGTTTATCAAATTCAATTAAAGGGCCTTCATAAAACCTAGTATGTGATGATGTATGGTAGTAAAAAGGTAGATCACTGTCCAATCGTTTCATAAACTCATTGCAAACTTTTCTAAACCCATATTTCACCTGCTTTACAGTAAAATCACGTCCAATTGTGTCTCTCATGACACTAAAAAAACACTCCACATCATCTGATGTTCCTGATCTAGGATGCTCTGGCTTTCCTTCATTCTGCCATCGACACCACTCTCGGCTCTCAATATTAGTAGTGACAGCAACAAGTGTTTCCTTTGTGAATCCTCTGATACTGTCGATTGGTCTATTGAGTAAGTGGGGAAATAAGTAAAATAGTGAATTAAAGCAAACGTGACTGCAATACAATCTAGACCTAATGTGTAAATTACTTGCTAAAAAATAACTACTTAATAGCAGAATAGTCAATAGGCATGTAGTAAGTGAAAGCCTGTTAAATTGTATTAGTTTGTAAATACTTACTTAGTTACTTCTAAAGTGCTGAAATCATACAACGTAGTATGCCATGGAATAAGCTCATCAAGGATGTAATTAAGTAGTTCATAATTATACTTGCATCGTTGCAATTGGCTTAATCCGCGCTCATCACAAGAGCGACGCCAGTTCTAAATAATTTTAATGTACTTGGCTTCATACTGATAACCCTTTCTTTCCATGAACTCTGCCAATTGTGGTGAAAAGAGTCTTTCTGCATCATGAACTGACTGCTTGTGGCTTCCAACCAGGACAGGATGGGTCAATCCTGAAGTATGGTCAGCCAGGGCTTCCACATTATCGCTCCAAACGTAAATTCTTGGGACGACCATTTCGAGTACTAGTAGCAATTCTCTAAAATAAAAATAAAATTATGATAATGATGATTTAATAATCAAAATAGATGGATAATAGAGAGGCCGATAAAATAAGTACCTTAAACACATGAGCTTCATCTTCTCGTTCCAGAAAGTGTGAGAAGTTTCAGGATGAACTTCAGGAACATAGAAAAACCGTGAAAATGGAATGCCCTTTTTGTCCCATTCTTTGATTTCATGAAAGTATTCAAGCTGGGCCAAATTAGATCTTAACTTTTCAACCAATCCTTCGTCCTCATCTATGAAATCGAGATGAAACAAAAACTTAATGTTTACCATACATTCCATTGAGTTTTCATACCTACCTGACTTCCAATGATGATAGGAGTATCCTTGAGGAACAGTACGAGGTCGGAGCCTGTCCACTATGTCTGAAAATTCTATTCCACTTTCCTGTAAAGAATATATTTCTTGGAGAAGTGGTATGACTTGCATGGAACAACAGCAACTATCTGTCCATCTACTATTTCTAAGAATAAAACATTACATTAGCATATACCTCATTAATTATTTGAATAGCATACTTTTTGGTGATAACATTGAGATCAAAGTTTTCTTGCTCAATTTAGAATATTTTTTTTTACTTGACTTCTGATTTGTAAAATGGACAGTAGTCTTGTGTATCCCTTTGACCTCAAATAATTGAACTCCCCATTTGATACAAAACCTAAAAGTATATAATATAATCTCAACTGAGTTAACACATTAACATACTAAAAAACTAACCTCTAACTTTCATTTCTCGAACTGTCATTTCTTTTAATACATTGGTAATGATTCTTCTGATATCACACTCCTTTAATGCAACACATGGCAAGCACTGTATAGGAATAGCATATGGCTTGTGATCACGTAGTTCGCAGCTTAACATAATAACAAACATATGTGTCGCTGAAACTCTTCTGAATCGTGTAACACCCTTAATAATCTTAGCAAACTTCTCCCGAATTACACCAAGCCTTTTTGGTAAATTAACGCTGGAGTTTTCATCACTTAAAATTTCAAGTGTAGAAGCAATCTCAACTCGCACTTCTTGAAGGTTATCTTTTAACTGGGTCAGCTCATGGATGTCCCAACAAAGAGCAAACATAGTATTATTTGCAGCACCTCCACTCTTTAGCTTGTTTTCGTAACTTTGATTCACTATTTGAAGCTCTACAATAACAAAATATGTATTTAAGAACAATCTCTTAGTTTTTGTATTTTTCAAATTCCTACCATGCAATATGAACTTGCTATCTTCCTTTCAATGCTCCAAAAGAACTTCAAGATCTTTCGTTAAAATTACACTTCCGAATCTAGATGATAATCCAAGATCTTTTACAAATAATAATCTGTCGTGCATCTCTTTAAACTTCCGTTCAAGTTGACCATCATTCAAATCTACGTCTCCCGACCACACTCCTTTAGTGGACTCAAATAACCCCTTGACAACATCAACACCATCCGCTTTGATCCACCAAATACTTTCTGGATTGGCTTGCTTTATCCCATCAAGAGCGCTCACCTGAAAGATTAAAGTCTCTGAATACATGATGCTATTGAATCAATATAGTACACACCTGCACTTCAGTACCAGTAGAAATATCACAATTAGCAATGTCACGTCTAAGAGTACGCTCAGATAGACCCGGTAAATTACATAATGCCTAAATAATAATATTATTGTTTTAATAGAATCAACAAATTTTAAAATCTACCTTGATAGGATGCATTTGATTCAATGAAGAATCATCAGCAATAGCAGAAGATTGCATAATTGGTGCATAATTAAGCATTGGTCCACAATGTAGTTTACACCACTTTGTTCCAAATAATACATACATACTCTGAACACAAGCGGTAATCTGTTGGGCATGAAACCTAAAAAGATCATCGAAAGCTTACTAATTATAGTAATTAAACAGTAATAGTAATACTTAACTAAAGCATAATTGCATAGCTTAGCTTAGTAATTATCTCAAAAATTTCAATGTTTTAACCTCCATGAATTATCTAAGTAAAATATACCTTATTGATGGAAGATGCTGTGTAGAAATTCACCACATATTCAAGTAGTCCCATTGCCATACGAGAAATAGGAAGCAAAGAGTCAGTACCTTGAGGACGCATAGTACCTATTGCTTTAGCCAACAGATATATAACATTTGATCGACCATTGCTATGTAGACGTTTCATTCCAAGAATGACCAGTTCAAGAAATCAGGTGGTGGGACTGGAATTAAACTTTGTCCAACCAATAATGAAAACAATTCAGAAATAATTTTCATCTGTTTTGCTGGATCTAATTTCGTTGGAATCTTTTCAAAATTATCATCACATGCTGGCTGACGGGAAGAAGCAGAATCTGGCATAGCAGACATGCTTTCAATTAAACTTTCAGAATTATCATTCTTCAGCCAGTGCAGGCGTTGTGAATCTGTGCGAGAGCGTTCTATTCACTTGTGTTCTACATGCTTCACCTATATACACAGATAACTTAAACCCTAAAGTTATGAGATGAAATGGTCCTTACCTGATCTTACGTAAGATGTATGAAGAAATTGCTGCATATACTCTCAAGCATTATTCCAGAATGTCATATTCTTATGCAACGGCCATCTTCTTCCATCAGTATATAGCATAATAAACTCAGTCAACAATTTGAGCTCCAATTCTGTCCATTTAGGAACAACCTGTGCTTGCCGTTTATACTGTTTGCAAAGATTCTTTCTGGGTAAAATATTTCTGTTTAACTTGGGTGTATCCAGCAGAATTGACTTGGTAGATGCCATATCTACTGTCAACTCATCTCCAGAATTTGTAGGAGTGCAAAATACACTGTCATCCATTGCAGTATACTATTTTTGGAATGAACCCAAATATGCAGAAAGAAATACAAAATGTTTGGAGAAATTCATAAATAAAGTTAATAGCTAGATGTCTCATTTAGCTATTTCTACACAGTAGCTATTAATACTAGTTTTGAGGTACACAATTAATTTGCTAAGTTTTACAAGGAAAACGGTGGGGGGCGCTGGTTGTCACCACATTAAATAAATATATAGACCTATAAGATCTAATTTATTCCAATACTTACCGATATTCTATCCTCTATGAGATTTCCTGAAGCTCATAATTCCTACGGAATAATGTACTATTTTTGAAACGTCAACTCAGCACTTTAGTGGATCACGCGAGGATGTCCTACCCCCCCTGCCTTCCAATCATCGGGGTTTCAAAACTTCTGGTAGGTAGAGCTTAATAATGGCTGACAGATTTCTAGGGGTGAGTACTGTAGTAGCACTAGTAGTATTTTAACGGTTTTCTGCTTATGTATTGGTGTATATATATTCTGGAGATTGCTTTTCCCTTTCTTTTAATGCTGGACTGTATACATAGGGTAATTATAGTTGCTACTAAGATTATGTAAACTAAATTCTGACCTGATGATATTCAAGTTGAAATGCATTAAAGATTCGAAGGGAGGTCATTTTTGTTTTTTGTTCTTACCTTGTATGCAATATTATGTAATTGGCGAGCGAGCTAAGCGAGCGAGACGGTATTAGGGGTGGATAATGCAAAATCGGGTATTGTTATTGGCGAGCGAGCGTAGCGAACGAGACACTTACAGGGTTAACAACGTAGCGAGCGAGACAGTATTAGGGGTGGATAATGCAAAATCGGGTATATGTTATATGTATATATGTATGTGTGGATGGTACGTATGCCCTTTAAACGCGCGCGGGGGCTACTTTTTTATCCTAAAAACACGGCTTTTTAGGCTTGCCCCCAGTTTATTCTGAAACTACAGCATTAAGCAAGCCTTGCTTTATACTTGAGCTCCAAAGTGTGAGAAAATTCAGGCGAAAACGCTTGCTTTTCAAGAAACAAAAAATTGATTCGACCGGTTACTATGGCATTGAAGACCCTTTACCAGATTAAAATTCGAAACTTCGCCTTTTTTCCGGCTAAGTGCGGCTTGTTAGTTGTCGAGAGCCACCTGTAGTCAGTACTAAGAGAGCTATCACTACTTCTGAAAAGCGTATGTAAGCACATAAAGTATTAATGCTAAGGAAGCTACTACTACTCCAGGGATGCTGAGGTAAGTATACGTAATTCCATATTTTGTTAGCTAATATGCAAAAATAACTCTGGCCTTTCTTTTTTATAGCTAATAGTTTGTTGTCAACAGTGACTGGTAAATTCAAATAGTCAGAATGGCTTAAATTTGATACTACGGAAGTTACTACTGCTCGGTAAGAAAGTAATTTTGTATTTGTATGCTAACATTGATTGTCTTTTGTTTTTGTAGCTGAGAACTTGTTGTAAAGAATGTGAGGTAATTCACATAGTCAAAGTAACTTAAATTTGATACTACAGAAGTTATCAATACTCAGGAAATTGAGGTAAGTAGTAATTCCATATTTGTTGGCTAAAATTACAAATAATAGCATTGGTTTATTTTATTATCATAGCTGAGAGCTTGTTCAAGAGTTACTGGTAATTGAGATTATCAGAATGGCAGATGTTTGATACTACAAAAGTTAACAAATCAGGTAGGAGAGTGATTTTGTATTTGTTTGCTGAAATAAAAGGTCATAACTGCTATTATAGTGTTTGCATGAACTAAGCTAAAACATAGTAACAATACTTAGTTTTATGTTACCTAACTATCAGGCTCGCTCGCCATTTGTGCACAAGTACACCACTAGTTTATATATGTTTGGACGTACGTATGTCATTTTGTACTTTGACCCTCCGTATTTTTGTGTTCGCTCGGCTTTCGACCCCGTCCCAAACTTCACTAAACAGAATCCTCTGGTTTAGTGACCGTTACCCGTATCACCTTAGAAATTGAATTGTTTACCGCTTTGAATTGTTTTGCGGGTGCAGTTATAATGCAAAAACTTATGGGAGCTACATTTCTATTCGAGTTAGTGGCGGTGGTAAGTTAATACGCTATTTGTCACAGTTATGAGCCCTACTCAACAGCATTTACTTGAAAATTCATTGTCCACTAGACAAACCACGAAGGTAAGTCTTGCGTAGGTATGTTCAGTTGTGTGAAAGTATTGTGCGTTACAACTACTATTAAGAATATCACAAAGAAAAATTTAAATAACATGACTTGATTTTGTTGCTTCTTTTTCAATTCAAACAGTTGCGGGGAGCGGTTACTATGGCATTGAACTTTATACTTAATTTAAAAACTCGACTTTATTTTAGTAGCTTGAGTGTTAGTTGTTAAAATCAATCATAGTGTAGTTTAAGGCTTGCTCGCCATTTGTGCTCAAGCACACCACTAGTATATATAATTATGTACAGTATTGCTTGACACAGATGTGTCACCACTCATCCAAAGTGTGTGTTTGTGTGTGTAAGGATGTGTGTAAGTACATTCTGTGGCAGAAAGGCATCACACTGTGTGTGGTGCATGTGTGGTGTGTGTGTGTGTGTGTGTGTGTGTGTGTGTGTGTGTGTGTGTGTGTAAGGACACATGTGTACATGGGAGAGCATTGATAAGCAGTTTCACTACTTACAAAACTGCTTGTGGTTTATGCTTGAAATGGTATCATTTATTAACACCTATATTCATTATAGTGATATTCTGTATAGGACTGGTCCTCCATGTAGTGTGCTGCGGAAGAGCCAGTTGTTGAGTTAGTTTGGTGAGTTCATTGGAAGTAGTTTTTGAGGATTTCACACATCAGGCATAAATATTGGTTCCGTATAGTGGCAATGAATAAATATGATGTATGTTTTACCAGTTGTTATACATTTTCATGTTTTTGCTAGCTGTGTGCATGCATGTCACGCTGTATGCATGTATGTCACGCTGTGTGCATGCATGTCACGCTGTGTGCATGCATGTCACGTTGTGTGCATGCATGTCACGCTGTGTACATATATGTCACGCTGTGTGCATACATGTCACGCTGTGTGCATACATGTCACGCTGTGTGCATACATGTCACGCTGTGTGCGTGCATGTCAGGGTGTTCTATAGTCAGTGTTTATAGTGTGAAAATGTTGAACACTTGGCATGATGCGAATATATTCAAATTAAGTTGAGAGTGTAAGTTAGAGACAATTTTTTCTTATTTGTGCATTCAGAGGTAAATATGTCTGTTAGATGGCCGAGTGTAGTTGGAGTGAAAATGAGGATTATAATAGATTAGTGTGTTAGTGAAAAACAAAACAACAACAACGTATGTACAGACCAAATCAAATATTTGTTTCTAATACTTCTCCCTTGTTGGAGAATATGATATTGTTGTTTTTATTTATTTCTACCGAGTATATATAGATCATCTAAGAATCTATAGTACCCAATCTAAGTTATTTTAAAAAGAAATTTTAATCATGCACTCTATATATTGACCAGGTTATTGTTACCACGAAAATATTCACCTACAAGTGAAATTTCCCACTCCCTCTTCCCTCCCAAACTGAAACAGGACTGTCCTAGTTTTTTTTGACATTGTCCTGTGTCCTGGATTTACAGCAGTTATTTTTCCTGGATGATGGGGTTGAGTGATAAGAGTTTTATGTGTTACTATCCATTATATAGATGCTGACTTTGATGGCTAGGGAAACTAATAGATTTTTCGTGTAAAGCTGATTGTTGACAGTGCATAGATAATGTCGCACAGGGTTATATTACAGATGTGTTTGTGTGTGTGCACTAGTACTTATAGTGTTCTATATTTGTGCGTGTGTGCCCACTATTATTAAGTGTGCTCTGTTTGTGCGTGTGTGCCCACTATTACTGAGTGTACAGTCAATGGTTGAAGTGGAGTGTTAGACAGTCTACTCCAGAGACAGCATGGTTTGGTTAAATCTTTCATTGCTTAGTGGAGTGTTAGACAGTCTACTCCAGAGACAGCATGGTTTGGTTAAATCTTTCATTGCTTAGTGGAGTGTTAGACAGTCTACTCCAGAGACAGCATGGTTTGGTTAACTCTTTCATTGCCTAGTGGAGTGTTAGACAGTCTACTCCAGAGACAGCATGGTTTGGGTAACTCTTTCATTGCCTAGTGGAGTGTTAGACAGTCTACTCCAGAGACAGCATGGTTTGGTTAACTCTTTCATTGCCTAGTGGAGTGTTAGACAGTCTACTCCAGAGACAGCATGGTTTGGGTAACTCTTTCATTGCCTAGTGGAGTGTTAGACAGTCTACTCCAGAAACAGCATGGTTTGGGTAACTCTTTCATTGCCTAAGTTGGAATTGTTGACCACATCTACCTACTAGTCTTGTGCACAAATTGTTTTGTGTAGGCTCATAAAAGTATTGATTTGCTGGTATGGACTAGTCTGTTGACTTTAATTGATTTGTTTGACTAATAACCATTATGACGGGTTCAACCAAACGTACAAAAGTCTTAATTAGCTAATTTAATGGGTGGTTGAACATACCCGTAGCCAGGGGGGGTTCGAGGGGTTCGGTCGAACCCCCCTTTAGAGTGACCGGAAGTAAATATTTTAGCCACACCCCACATATGACTATTGGAATATCATCATCTGTTCAATCGTGCTGAACCAGCGCTTGAATTATCTGCTATTTCTGGCCTAGTGTGAGTCCAAGTGGCCTAATAAACATTCATCTCCTTGGATACAAAATTTCGCTGCACGAGTAAAGCTTGCTACTTTATATTTTTCTTTATAAAGTGTAACGTAATGCACTTATTAATTAGTAAGAGTAATAGCACCGATAAGCGTGTGATTCAATATTAATAGCACAAGCAACGGAATTTTTTCAACAGATTAGAAAGGGAGCCATCTGGAAGTATCTGAGAAAGTTAAACCTGAAATGCACAGATAGTTGTAGCTACACTGCAAATGATTAAAAAAACAGGACTACTATTAGCGAGTGATAGCACGGGTAACCTGTGCTATTAGGGACCAGTAGCACTCACAAAGCTATTGAAATAGCACTCCGATTTGCCTCGTGTTATTTTAATCGCGTTGTTCTTGCTATTAATCCCGAATAGCACGGTTACCCGTGCTATCACACGCTAATAGTGGGCCAGCTTTATAAAAACTGCACAAGACTACTGTAAGCTGAAGATCATTTACAGTGTGGCTACTTTGTTGTATAGTGCAGTAACTATCTCTGTACTACTTCAGGATGAACTTTCTCTTGAATTTTGCTTTAATAGATGGCTCCTCCTAATCTGTTGAAAAAACTCTGTCTAAAAAGGGTATAGCTGCTCTAAAAAATGACGTCTTCAACTAAAAACTACAACTGTACAATTCCAAGGCTAGAGCTGCATGCTTGTGCACTTACTCTTATTAAGCTACGGAGGCATTTCACTTTGTCCCGTGCTATTTCACTTAGTTATAGCGATTTTTCCAATACAATTTGAACTGGCAGTTTACACGCTGTACTATTAAATAACTTGTAGTGTACGAATAAGGCGTATTAATGATGCACTGTATTGGTTACATGAGAATAATACCGCTTTTCTCTCGAATATCAACAGATTATAGTTTTGAAGTAGAATACCTAGAACAAATTATAAGCCTTAGTGCACTTATCTTTTGTTTTTTAGTATTGTAAAAGAATTAACGAGGAAACAAAAGTAAGTGTGGCTTTTTGCGTCTTAAAATCCGAACCCCCCAATGCGAACCTCTGGCTACGGGCCTGTTGAAGAACTGAACATCATTGAAAGTTTTATTTTATTTAGTGGTCAAATAAACTACAAGATATTGGTGGAAGTGCTCAATAAAGTATGGATAAATGAAGTTTTGCTGTACAAGTAATGGTACTTTCAAAATGAAATCAAAATCAAAATAACTTTTGATTCAGGATTGGAAATGTCCTATTGCCAAAGCCAAATGCAGCCTTTTTTAGCCTTCTCATTTTTGTATGCAAGAATTTCAAATGAGTTTAGTATGTGACACGGAGACGGCTGTACACACCATTATAGACCTGACCCAGGAAGCTGGAGCCAGTATATCAAGTCTCTTACTAATCTTTTAGAAGTATCTTGAATAGTGTTTTGTACATTTGTACATGATCTGTTTACAGTCGCGGTAGAATTATTGTATCAATCTTTTTTTGTTCCAATATATTTCCATTTCCATATATATTTTTATGTAACCTTTATCATGTGCATATTGTGTATTTATAATTTTCTTTTTGACTTTATGCTTTCTGGTAGGTATGAGTTGGCAAATCTACCTTATATTTTGCTGCACTTTCCACTTGGATACCAAACCATAACATGTGAGCAAATTCATTTCTAGTATAATTGGTCCTAGTCTGCACATTACAATGCAGTATTGTGTTACAGTAGTGGGCTTGTTCTTAGGCCACTTTTGTGCAAGTGATTGTGTTTCTCTTGGTACACACACATGTACTCACACATGTACACACAATGTTTTTTGGTTTGATTGATTTGATTTATATTTGCGTTAGTTTTGATAGTCTTGTACACACCAGGGTTTCATACAGGATATTTTGCTGGGGGTGGCTGATTTGATTTTGACTTGCAAAGAGGTGTGTGAGATTTACAAGATAGTTCATGTACACAATATCAAGCTGTATTTCACTTGCTTGCACTTCAAAAAAATATGACCGCTCAGTCTGGAAATATATGACAGCATTCTCTCTACATTATGCAATACTGCGGTGTAGTGTAGTCAGATGTTGCAGTATGGGTGGGCTCAAAGACTATGTGTTTGTAATTTCCAGGTGTTAATAGGAAAAAAATCACATTCTTGGATTGTGCCCAAAAACATTATGGGCCCCCCACCCTCTTTCCTATACCACTGCAATAAGTACACTATGTATCTATTTTTAAGGAGGATCATGTTAGCCACACCCATTTTATAACTCGGGTTCACATCTTTGCATAACAGCAATTATGTTAGTTGAAATTATCTCAATAGATAGATTGTAATTGGATGCTCAACATTTGTACTATTAAGTTTTTCTTGTAGTCGTAGCTTACATGTTGTTTAACTCATAACAAAGTCAAAACTCAATTTTTATAGATTCTTCTTGGCTCTTGTCCAAGATTTGTTCTATACTGAAGTTAGGAAACACATGTCAGTTTCAAAAAAGGTCTTTCAGTTATGACTGCATGTTTTTCTGGCTATGGTAATTATGAAACGTGATCCATTCAGTACTACCTGGCAGTTGTTATCAGGACCTTTTTCTCATATTGCTCACCATCCAGAGTCTTGCTGCTTTGCTTACACCATTTTATTGCTCCTGCTTAAATTGATCCTTACAACTTACATTCTCCCCCCCCCCCCCTCCTTACAGGTGAAAATCTGGAAAAACAAACAGACAAACAAACAACCCCGCATAACAAGTGAAATGAGTTTGGTTATGTGTAATGGCAGGTTTAGAATGGGTAAAATTTATCAGCTATTGATAGTAGTTTAACTCTCTGACTGCGGCGAGCATATATATGCCGCAATTGAACTCCGCGCAGACCGCGGAGGGCATATATATTATGCTTAAGAATGCCCTTACCACAAACGCGTACCGCGGAGGCTACGGCGCCTAATCGGCAGTTAAAGCCACCGGAATTTATTTAGTGGTAAAGTAGTAACGCTTGCTAGGGGTATTTGTCAGCTATGGCCCAGTGTACCTATACTACCAAGGATGTATTATCAATGCTTGATGAAGACTGTGAGGATGACTTTGTGGGGTATATTGATGAAGAGGAATATGCTGATAGGTATGAAAACTCTGATGCTGAGACTGAGAGCAGTGGTAATAGTGACAATGAAGAGGAAATGGAATAGGATATAAGTGAAGTTGCTAGTGCTGATGAAATGGAGGTAAATAATGAAACTTTGGATGATAGCATAGATTCTTCCTCGACTACTGTAGGTCCCAGCTTTACTGCCACTCCAGGTCCAATTCGCGATATGAGTTAAAAAATCCCATAGATTTTTTTCGTCTCATGATTCTTGACTCCATCTTTGAGGAAATAGTAAGACAGACAAATTTGTATGCTGAGCAGTTTTTTGAGAACAATAACATTCGACCAAGATCAAGAGCACAAATGTGGGATTCCTTGCAGCACAATCTCCCAGAACTGAAGAAATTTTTTAGCCTTATACTTGTCATGGAATCAATTCAATATCCAGCTATTGGAGACTACTGGTCTACTTCGTGGCCCTTTGCCAGTTCAACATTCTCATCTATTATGAAACGAGACAGATTCTCTCTTCTTCTCAAGTTCTTACATCTGACCGATAATAACCATTTTATTCACAAAGGTCAACCTGGTCATGATCCACTTCATAAAATTCGTCCATTTCTGGACAAAATTTTGGATAATTTTCGGTCAAGTTTTCAGCTTGGGAGGGAAGTATCATTGGATGAGTCAATGATTGCTTTCAAAGGACATCTTGGTTTTGTTCAATACATGCCCAAAAAGCCCACTAAATGGGGACTAAAAGCCTTTGTAGTCTCAGATAGTGTTACAGGTTACGCTTTCAACTGGGTACTGTATACAGGTAAATTATTGTTTTCAAATACTCGTTGATTTTGCATTCACAATTGTTCTTTGTTTCTTAGGAAAGATCTTTCTCAAACACCTCCTGATAACGGCGTTACACATGACATTGTGATGCGAGTCACCCAGAAGCTTCAAGGAAAAGGCCATCATTTGTGACCGTCTACAGGAAAACCGGGCACAACGCGGCGTGCGTAAAATCGAGAAAAGATCGATCGATTTCTTAAAAATGTATTGTTTCAAGCCTACGGAAGGGAACGGTTAGGTCTATTATAGTGGGAACGACTTAAGCTACGACGATAAAACTTGGAGAGCTCAATATCTGGACGCCGACAACTCTGTAAGTGCAAAAAAATTTTTTTCGAAGGGTGCCGCGTTGTGCCTGGTTTTCCTATAGACGGTCACATTTATATATGGATATCTTTTACACCAGTCCAGCATTGTTTTCTAGTCTTTTGAAAGTCGGCATTTATAGCTGTGGAACTTTGCCGTGCAATCGTTGTGGTGTTCCAATTGCCATAAAAAAAATCTGGAAAAATGAAGAAAGGTGATATAATCCATGTGAAAAATAAGTCTCTTTTGTTTTAAGTGGAAGGACAAAAGGGAAGTGTCTCTACTCACTAACATTCATGATAATTCCACTATTGTGAAGAGGAGGAGGAGCAAGTCTGGAGTAGGAGGCCATGAAGAAACTGTGAAACCAACCGCAATTGAGGAGTACAACAAGTACATGTCTGGAGTAGATAAGCTAGATCAGGTGTTGTCTTACTACAATTTCAACCATAGGACTAACAAGTTGTGGCGAAAAGCTTTTTTCTGTCTGCTTAATATTGCCATATACAATTCTTTTGTCTTGTATACACAATCTGAGCAAGAAGGTCGCAAGCTGAAATTTCTCCAGTATAGAATACAACTGTCAAAGGAATTACTCATGGATGCTTCAGGTCAACAAACATTCAGTACACGGACAGATTCAGTTGCACGTTCAACATCTGCTTGTCTAGTGGAGAGACATTTTCCTGACAAGGTTCCTTCTCAACAGAATGGAAAACCAGGACAACGAAACTGTGTAGTTTGCAGCTCCAAAGCAGGAAAACCTAGGAAAACAACCACATACTGCCGTAAACAATGTGAGGTCTTTGTATTTATCCATGTTTTAACTGTATCACACTAAAGTCAATCCTAGTCGATATATTTAGCTAGACAAATAGTAGCACTTATTTTATTCACCATACATATATATATATTATTCATAAATTCAGAAACTTTTGCTGAGCACAATACTTATAAACTAAGCGCTAGAATGTAGACAAATACTGCTACTGTCTGTAAACTATAAGTAAAATTTCTAATTGGACTTACCTCTATCAAAACTCTTTTTCTAAGTTCAAATAGCAAGGTAATAAGTTTTCCACTTGACCCTCGTAGCTAACGCATACTGAATTTTATTTCTCGGTGGTTAGTTCGAGCTCTGCGCCTTAGTTTATAGCCGAAAAAGTGGTACACTTCTTTGCCACACGGCCTAGGGCGTTACCCGTGTTACAATCAAAGCAACGTCCGCGGCTTGCGCACAGGATATTGAAATTATCTTCCGCGCTTAGAGAGTTAAGATCTAGTGGAGAAATAAGTGTATAATGATTCTATTAATTCATTTTAGCAAAAATTAAAATAATAATAATTATTATAATAAAATATCTCACACATAATTTTTTCTTATGCAAGTTCTTCATGCTGGATGACTACACCACACTACTACCTCTTTGACTGGGACAAGGATTCATTTTCTCCATGTGATCAGTGTATCCATCTTGTAGTGAGGTCGGTACACAGATGCATGGATGAACTGTGCAAAGATTGAAGATGATACTTCTTTTTGGTTTTTGATAGGGTTTTTTTTGCTAGTTGGTTTCTGATCGCTTGAATGCTTGTGTTACCAACCATCCCAGTTTGCCGGAATGCTCCTTGTTTTCTTGGCTATTCCTGCCCAGTTTATGGAATTCTGCCGCATTATCTAATTCTTTTCCACTGCAGTTGCACATGTCAACTCAATTGCTATACAAACTATGTGGTAAAAATGCAGGTGGAACTGCTTCTATTAGTCAGAGCTCACTGTGTCTTTTATGCAATTTTATGCAAATGAAACACACACACACACACACATCCTGGACCCATGCACTTACATGATGTGTAGCATGCCCAGTTCAATAACACACTAATACACACACACACACACACACACACACACCTTATTGTAGTTGCTATGGTATCCAGTATGTACATATGTACTAGTCATTGAATTCAGCTTTTAACTCTTGAAGCTATTTAGAGGTAGAGGGTGTATCCTCTAACCTGAACATGGTTGTAGTGTATGGCACATGACTGAGTGCTCAATGAGTGCTCATCTGCTGAATCCGCTTTCACAAAATTTAAAACCCGATTTCTGATTTTGCTTCCTCTGAGTTTTATTCACAAATCCTGATTATTTTAGTGAAAAGGTTTGATTAGGTCTGGGGTGTAGGTGCCATAAAAACAGGTTTATAATGTTTGGTTGTTATAAAAAACGATGCTGGTAGTATTATATTATTCATTTGATACAGGAAAATAATAATTATTATGAGTCTGTTGGCTTAGTATTGACACAAGTGCCGTAAGCATGGGTGTAATACGGTCAATTAGAAGAGTGATATTCTGCAGTATCCAATGAATAATAAATTTATTATGTATTGCTCATGTGTGAATACCATAGTAACTAGTTTCTTGTGCAATAAACACTTGCATAACCAGGGGGGGGGGGGGGGGGGGGGGGGTGGGAGTAATAAAAGTGCCCACATGGGATAATGTAAAAATAGTCAATTAGAGCCAAATATCAACATCACTCTTCATGTTTTAAATCCAGACAAAGTCTTCAGCAATTTGAATAACTATTAAATCCCATGCTTCATTGAGTAATGTGTTTAGGAAAATAATAATAAAAAATAAACTTTGTACAATATTTACTATACATCAATTAATTTAAAGCTTGTAAACCTTTCTGTAGAATTATAACAGGATAACATTTTAAAAAACACTGGTATATTGGGACATATTTTTTAATGATGTAAATTTGATGGATTCTGTCCCAGTAGGTGCCGGTACCGGTACTTGAAGTGACAAGGGAGGGGACAAATTAGATGCAATAAAGAAAGATCACAAGTTTCACAAGTACACAATAACCTCATACTAGCTACATGTTTGCCAATGTGGGAAATAACACTTCCCCAAACCATAACAATTTTAATGGAGATTAACACGTAGAGTTATAGGTTAACCTGTGGAACAGGCACAGCAATGCAGTAGGGTTGGTAAAAGGTCGACAAGAAATGGGAAGAGAGTCATGCGCGGTAAGTAGGCACGGGACGACGAGGACGTATGGATCACGGGTGGGGGCGGCTCCAAGAAAGAGCGCCATAGTTCAGTCCACATGCAGTATTCATTCAGCCAAGAGTTTTCTAGCAAGCAGAGAGAAGGCGCACGAAAGTATTCTAGCGATGAGCAGCGAGGAAACAAACTTGGAGTTGCCAGAGTCGGCTTTAGACGAGATCGTCAGAAGGCTGGAGGCGAGGATAGACAGCAGGCGAAGGGAGCGTGAAGGGAGAAGCGAATCAGAGCTTGGTGAGCACTAGCGGGGATAGGGCTTAATTAAGGGCGTCCTCGCTCAGCCTTTTTCCACCAGTGGGGCAACCAGGGTGTGACCTTTATGGCAGTGGGAATATAAGGCCCAAGCCGAGTAGTAGTCAGGCATGGGTAGAGAGAACCTCTGGTGAGCAGATAGCAAAAAAAAAAAAAAAAAAAAATGGCAAAGCAAGAGGTTAGCTAAGGGGCGAGCAACTGGGTAGAGTAAGTATGGGGGAGTAAGCAGAGGCTAGCAGAGAATGCTGATCTCTGACGCTAGCAGGGTATGCTGATTTTTGCCGTAAGCTGGGTAGGATAGGCGGAGCTAACGCTGAACTAGCAAAGCTGAGGCTAGCAGAGCAGAGTGCTGAGGCTGAGACTTGCAGAGTAGACAAACTGAGGCCAAAAAATGGCAGGGCTGATCATGCAGATGCTGGGCTATGCTGGCTATATTAACAGAGCAGAAAAAGCAAGGCTGGCTAGATCAGAAAAGCAGAAAATGCTAGACTGGCAAGACAAGAGCAGCAGGGCAGGGACGCAAGCTGAGCAAAAAAAAAAAAAAAAAGGAATATTAAGGATAGTATTAAAGTTTACAATAAGAAACGGTAAAAGGTAAAAAAAAAAAAATAATAATAATAATAATAATTTAGGACTAGAAGTATAATAAGGCAGGCATGATGAGCGGTTCTCTGATATGTAGGGGCTCCGCTGACGGCAGCAAGCCTAGTGGGACTGGATGTGAGGGAGGATCCAGCAGGTGATGACGCAGGGTCTAGTGCCCTGCAAGAGGCAGCTGATAGATTGGCGCGGGCAGGTGGCTAAGAGGGCAAGTCAGAGATAACACCAAAGAAAGCTGGCCCAGTTAAGCTGGGGGCGGGGCTGTCTGCTGTACCAGCAATACTGGCTAGAAAAATCAGGAGGGGAGAGTATGTTGACTTTGCGGAGTTGCCTCCCGCCTTGCCAGAGGGGTCCTCACTGAGCACTATGTCCAGCGACCAGCTACTTATTGTCCAGGCGGCAGATTATAGGAGAACCAGGCGTCGAGTACCGGATTTGACTACCTGGACTTGGTGCTTTATCCTATATTTTGGCACCGTGGCGACCAGAGACAATGACAAACTGGTGGACTTCCTCGGCTATATGGACGCCATTGTGAGGGCAGCCCAGAAATTTGCCTGGCCAGCCTGCGAGGAATACGACAGGCAATTCAGACAGATGGTGGCAGGAGACGAGCACAGGGAGCAAGCCGAGCTCGAGCAAGACAGGGCAGAGGCAGGGACCCCGGTATGTGGAAAGTATAATCGCTACCGGGGAGATTACAAGTTAGGTGCCCGACGCCGCTACCTGCATGTGTTCAACAGGTGCAGGGGTTCACACCCTGTCTCGCAGTGCCAGGCGGCGCCAAAAGAATGAAGGGCAGCCAAGGAACAGAACGCAGCTAGCATCACGATCATTATTAGTGTATGTGTATGTGATGTCTGCATATATTTATGATTATTAAAAAAATAAAAAAAGTATTGATAATATTAATAAATTGCAACATAGTACTCAAGATAAGTGTAGATGGGAACAGGGGGTGGCGAACTTACATATATTAGGTGAGGGGTATATTAAATAAATTAATAAAAATTATATTCAAAATACAGGGAGGGTAGGGGTCGGAACAAGAAATGAGGGTGTACTTGGTCTGCAGGGAGTGGCACGAGCTGGCAGGTGCTAGAGCTGGAGAGGAGATCAAGAGCACGCCAGTGCAAACTACCAGCTGAGGCACGGCTGGTACGCACACCCCTCCGGGCAGCAGCGTGGCAGAGGATGCTGGCAGACCATCTGGACAGACAGCTGGTGGAGTGGATGGTGAGAGGCATACAGCAGGGCTTTCGCATAGATTACCAGCATGATTCTCGAGACTTGAGGAAGTCAAAGCAGCACCTGTCATCGGTACAGCAGCAGCCAGAAGTGGTGCAAGATTACCTGGACAGAGAGCAGGGGAATGGTAGAGTGTTTACAGTGGGCAAGGCAGGACAGGCAGAAGCTCTAGGGGTGCACCGCAGCCCCTTTGGGGTTATCCCTAAGAAGGGCAAGCCAGGTTGCTGGCGCCTAATAGTAGACTTGTCATCACCAGAAGGCAGCAGCGTGAATGATGGGATAAGTGCAGATCTGTCATCACTGTCGTATACGTCGGTGGATGAGGTGATGAGGAAAGTGTTGGAGGTAGGCAGGGGGGCGTTGATGGCAAAAGCTGACATCAAACAGGCCTATAGAAATATACCAGTACATCCTGAGGACAGAGGGCTGTTAGGCATGCAGTGGAAAGGGCAACTGCTGGTAGATGGATGCCTGCCCTTTGGCCTGCGATCCGCCCCCCTGCTATTTACAGTCACAGCAGACATTTTGCAATGGGCTATGTGTAGTAGAGGAGCGACATGGATTAGGCACTACATCGATGATTTTATCACTGTTGGAAAGGAGGGGGGAGAAGAGTGCAGTCAGAATTTCAGGCTGGTGAAGCAGGTATGTCAGGAGGCAGGCATGCCAACGGAGCCCGTAAAAGATGAGGGCCCAGCCACGGTGCTAGTGTTTCTGGGAATGGAGCTGGATTCCGAGAAGCTGGAAATCCGTTTGCCACAGGAAAAACTAGATAGGCTGAGAAGTACTCTACAGGAAGTGCGGGGCATGAAGGCATGTAGAAAGAGACAGCTGCTGTCAGTGATAGGCATCTTGAGTCATGTATGCAAAGCGGTGCGAGCAGGCAGGCGTTTTCTACGTCGTCTAATTGATTTGGCGGCAGGGGTGCAACATATAGACAGGTTTGTGAGGCTGAGTAGGGAGGCAAGAGTGGACATCGAATGGTGGTAACAATTCGGGCAAGACTGGAATGGCACAGCCATGATGTGGCACGTGAGTAGAACAAGCCCAGAGGTGATCGTAACATCAGACGCATCGGGGAGCTGGGGGTGTGGTGCATGGTGGGAGACCAAATGGCTCCAGCTGCAGTGGCATGGACTGGGAGAGTCGGCCAACTATGGAATCACAGCAAACGAGCTCCTGCCAATAGTGGTTGTGATGGCCACATGGGGCAAGTTTTGGCAGAGCAAGACAGTCATGGCAAGGTGTGACAACATGGCCGTAGTGGCCATTGTTAACTCTGGTGCAAGTAGAGAGGTAGAAGCCATGCACCTAAGAAGGTGCCTGGCATTCTTAGAGGCAAAATGGTCCATCCAATTGAGGGCAGAGCACGTAAGGGGTGTAGATAATGAAGTGGCGGATGCTCTGTCGAGAAACAAAATGGATGTGGTGTTTCACTTATGCCCACAGATGGTACAGAAGCCAGAAGAGGTGGGCGAGGAAGTCCTGCAAATGATAGTCAAGGACAGACAAGCGGCCAGAGACCCAGACTGGAGGAAGCTGTGGAAACACTGTTCCGAAAGGGAATAGCTCCGTCAACAGAGCGGATGTATGGAGTAGTGAGGCGAAGGTACTTGGGGTTTTGTGGGAAGTATGGCTGGCCGCCCCTCCCAGTGTCGGAGAAGTTGCTGTGTCAATTCGTGGCATTCCTGGCAGGGGAGGGGCTGATGCATAGTAGCATAAAGGCATACCTGGCAGCAGTGAGACAGTTGCAAGTTGAAGCGGGCAGGGGTGACCCAGGCCTTGGAAAAATGGCGAAGCTGGGGCAAGTGGTACGTGGAGTACAAAGGTGGAGGTCAGAACAGGGAAGGAGGCAGAGACAGAGAAAGCCTATGACGGTAGAGGTGTTGGAAGTGCTGAGAACCAGCTGGAGTGCTACACCTGGTGGAATAGATGCTAAGATGCTCTGGGCAGCTGCAACTCTGGCATTCTTTGGTTTCATGAGGTCAGGGGAGCTGACAGTACCCTCAACAAGAGGCTTCAACCCAGACGTGCACTTGACTTGGCAGGACGTGGCCACAGATAATACAGCAAACCCAACCGTAGTGAAAGTCCGTCTGAAAGCGTCGAAGACTGACCAGTTAAGGCAGGGCTGCACACTAGTGGTAGGCCGCACGGGAGACAAGCTATGTCCAGTGACAGCAGTCCTAGGCTTCATGGCAGCAGTAGGCCGCAGGCAGGGACCACTGTTCCAGTATGCAGCATCAGGCGAACCCCTCACACAGGCAGGTTTCATAGTGGAACTAAAATCGGCGCTGGAGCAACGGGGTGTGTGCAGTCAGGGATACTCCGGACATAGCTTCCGGATTGGAGCAGCCACAACAGCAGCAGGGGCAGGAGTCGGTGATGCAGTGATCCAGCAGCTGGGGCATTGGAGGAGTGCGGCATACAAAGGCTATGTCCAGCCTGAGCGAGAGTCACTAGCAGGAATTCCACAACAGATGGTGGCAGGCAGACTAACGGAGAAACAGCAGAGCGCGGCAGCACGACGGGGACAGCAGAGGGCGTGGCAACCTGGAAACATGGACTGAAAACATTAGCAATGTGAATTGGCTGTCATAAGAATACTATTATGTCATCAAAAAAAAAAAAAGAGGGTATATAAGGTATATATAGTTACAAATAATAGTTATTAAATAGGAGGGTAGAGTAGCCCTACATTTGGGGGGATGTGGCGAGGTTTTTGCCAGAACAGGGCAAAAAAAGGAAAATCCAAAAGGTAGGGCTAAGCCTCAGTGGGACACCTCTCAGAACGCCACCAAGCAGAATGGGTAAGGTTGCGCTCAGAGCAAGAGGCCAAGCAGGCTGCCCACCAAAAAAGCCACACACCCCGCCTATAATGGCAAAAACTTAGATAAGACAGAAGTAAGAGATGTGACCTTAAGGTTAAATGGAGATTAACACGTAGAGTTAATATAGGTTAACATGTGGAACAGGCACAGCAATGCAGTAGGGTTGGTAAAAGGTCGACAAGACAATGGGAAGAGAGTCATGCGCGGTAAGTAGGCACGGGACGACGAGGACGTATGGATCACGGGTGGGGGCTTCTCCAAGAAAGGGCGCCATAGTTCAGTCCACGTGCAGTATTCATTCAGCCAAGAGTTTTCTATCAAGCAGAGAGAAGGCGCACGAAAGTATCTTGACCAAATACAAGCTTGTGGTCTCTCTTTTCCAAGATCCTAGGCAACATACACTGTTTATCAGCTTTTACAGTCACTAGGATTCCACTTACCTTGGAATATCTCAAGTGAATGTGGTAGTGTGGTTGTGGCAGTTTCTTCATGGTCTCACCTCACTTCTCAATGCAGCCATACAGCTTCCAAAAACATAACTCATTGTGAAAATATTACAGCATTTGTAGTAGTATGCTTATGAGATGTGGGAGGGAAACATTGCAGCATTATATAAAATAATCTAGCAAGACAATCTTATCTATTTTATTTCTGTTATTTAATTGCAGTAGAAATTGTTGCCAACACTGTTAATACGTCAAAAATCCAATTTTATAACTTTACAACAGTGTTTAATACATTAAATTTTACACAATGACATACAAATGTGAAGTAGTGATCTCCTAACATGTTGGTATTTTAGCATACCTGCCTACTGGTTTTTATTCTGTTGACTTATTTTATCAGTGGTTATCATAATATTCAATTTTGTGTTATTTTGTGTGAATCTGTTGTATATATACTGTTTAAATTTGTCCAAGGTATTATGCAACTATGAGGAACACCTTCAAGAGAAGTGAAATATTGTGGTTTGTACATATGCTCTCTGCCAAATATCATGAACAGTCATTAGAGATTGATTAAAGAACTATATCTGTGCATCATGAGGCTGTTGTGCAGCTCGTAATTGATGTCGATTAGTTCAAGTTATCATTAGTTATAAAGTTGTATAGTATTGTAGTATATCTTTTGTGCTTGACATTGTCACTTTTGCTGTGTGTCACTGTTATATTATAAGTTCTGGGTAAATGTCAGTTCAGTTAATTCTCAGTGATAGTTCCTGCCCCGTTGTGTGTATATGACTTTTTCTACAAGAAAATCTGAGAGATCATTGTGCAGGAATTGAGCCAAGTACAAGTAGTGCCCCTCAACTATCCGTAACCCAATCCCCCCACAATTGGTGTATATAGTGTCACCAGTCCCTTGCTTTATGTCAAGGTTGGTAATTTATCTGGCTAATAAGCTGAACAATGAATGGGTACACAGATGCATAGATGAATTGATCTAAAAATGGCACCTTGTATGTGTGTGTATGTATGTATGTATGTATGCATGTATGTATGTATGTATATGTATGTATGTGTGTATGTATGTATGTATGTGTGTGTATGTATGTATGTATGTATGTACGTGTGTATGTAAGTATGTACGTAAGTATCCTAATCTACCTTGGAATTATTCTTCATATTCAGCCTTTGAGGTTATAAATGACTCACAACAACAGAGAAAGAAATTTAATGAGGTATGGAAAGATTATTTGCTCTAAACACTAAGAAAAAATCTTGGCGTTCAAGCTCGAGTATGTGTTTGCAATCACTATATAGTTGCCAGAAGTTTCAAAATACAGTATGAAACATGCATTTTGACATGTGTGAGATACATTGATGAATATATCTGCATATTTTGTGAAAGATTTTTGTGTTGAGATCGTACGAGGTGACTTTCACTGAGATTTGGCTTCTATACCACCATAGATTTTAGTTCTAAAAAATTTAGGCTTGATTTGGTGTTCTCTCTGAAGTATATGTAAACTCATGCAATCATTATTATTCGCTAAGTATTTTTGCCAGCAAAGTTAACCTTACATTACGTTTATCATATAATAAATAATATTGCAGTCAAAAAATGAAAATATACAAAATTTTATTCCACAATAGGGCATACAAGTAAAACATTTTCGTGTGATGAGTTAGAAAGAGTGCATCCATCTACTAATGAAGCTGTTCTTGAAATAATGTATTGTACTGGTAAAAAAGTAATGGTGTTTGATTCATAGCAATCAGGTTCCCACAGAGTAACTGGCTTCCCATAAAAATGGTGTTGCTGGTGGCATTTGAACCATGCAGGCTGAAACAATAAAAATTGGAAGCAACAATGGTATGCAGTGCATAAGACAGCACACGAGCAGCACGAACTCCATTCTCAGAGTGATGCATTGCCATTACAATGGATGACGATGCTGACCTGCCCCGCAAAGACTCAAACAGCTTTCTATTTATATAAATGTGCTGGTACTTGCAAAAAGAATGTGGTGCATTAATGTTTTCAAGTGGCACCTTAAGAACCTTCGAGTATAGTTCTTTAAGGTCTGACAAATCTTTGGAATTCATTAGTGCTTCTTTGAAATTACTTTGGCAGTTCATGGCAATCTACACTAAATATGTGATCAGGTGTGTGCTGCCAACTGGATTAGAAAGCTGTGCAAGAGACCCAACTACTTTAGGTTCTTTATATTGGTGCAAATTCCTCCCTATATTCTTCCGGTAAATCACATGTACTCTCTACAAATCGTCTTGCAATCTGGACTTCTACTGAACGGTTGTTACTAGGAATATGTTCCAGAATTCCATTGTACTGCTCAAAAGAGAATAGCTAAAAGACATGAGCAGGACCAAAGTCTCTAATGCATATTAGGAGTAATAATAGAACTACCATACATGCGCTCACATCGCTTACAAAATTGCATTAACAGAGCATCTGCTAGTTTCAACTGTTCTTTGTTGATCTGATGCTGGCAAAGTAAGTGGCAAGCTAAGACAAAATGGCACCAACATTCCAAATCATTTCCATCCCAAATGTTAGTATAGTTGACCCGATGCACAACTTGTTTCTGGTCTTAGATTCTATTTCCATTACTGCTTTTTTCGTAGAGCAGTGATCAATCTTTGAAACTGTTTCTAAATGATCAGTTCTTGAACGTTTATTCCATTTATCTCGATCAAATCCACCATAGCCAGAAGAAAACGACTTTGTACAGCGAGAACAACCTTGATGTGCATTATAAGAAAGTAAACCACACAATTTACGGCCAGCTGGCAGGTCACATGCAGCACAAAGCAAAGCACACCTAACAATTGTTTTTGTATCACACCCAGCCACACTCAGAAGTGAACCTTCCCATAGCTCATTTAACTCCTTAATAAGTGGTGCAAGGAAACCATTAAGGTTGGTTGGTTCTGATGGACCAGGAATAATACCAACTAAAAGAACGTTACTCTGTTTTTTTCTTTCATTCCGGGGAATATTCATTATTGTCAAATAAATAGCCCCAATGGAGTACTCTGAATGTTGAAAAGGGCGAAACCAGTCTAAATTGATTGTAAGCCCAAAACAATATGGCTTACATAGAAATGGTTTCCCATTCCAACTTTGAAATCCTTTCTAAACATTGCCATCATAAACATCATTTAAATTTTCTTCTGGCACAGCTCTTGACCTCCATTGTTCGCATTTCTAAAAAAATGATGGTTCTAGTAACAGTTTTTGCAACGATTCTTGGATAGATATATAGCAGTAAGCTAAATATGGATATAGTATTCTTTTTTGGCTTGCTAATTCCACAGTTTTCAGTACGGGTGTACCACAAGAAAGTCTTTTCTGGTAATGTGGATGATTGGGAAACCAAAAAATGAGCATAACTTGCTAATATTGTTCACCTTGCAGTCTTCATAGTGATAAATATTGTGACACTTGTTGCAAACAACAAATTTATGAATTTTTCTACAAGCACAATTAGATCGAAAAGAATATTATAACGATTTTGGAAGGCACTCAGTTATAAAATACAAAGGTCTATAAATCTGTCCTAATATTCCAAATAAAGTGGCAAAAAACTTCAGCAAAACTGCTGTTCCATTGTCAGATATTGAGTATTTATTACGGAGATGCAAAATAAATGCACATATCCAATTACCCAAACTAAATGCCTTCTTCTCTTCATCACTTACATCATTTTGGTAGTTATTTTTCTGGGTGGCACCTAGCTCATCCCAGTACTCAATGTCACTTGGAGAAAAAAGAAAATAATATAGGTCTAACATATCTTGCTAAACTCTTAAATTTTACCTTGTCTACTCTCTGATATGTCACTCAAAGGTTGTGAAATCTGCTATAACATATAATATTATTACTGATGACTTTGAAACCATTGTTATAATAATAATTACCTCCATCATGGAGGGATTCATAGCTTGTTCCAGGAGCCTCATTATCATCATCTTCACCATCTGATAATTTCCCAAATGAACTTGGTGGAGTTTCATCAGCAGTATCAGGTACCTCACTAGTGTCAACAGGATGCTTTAAAGTCCACTTGTCACAAATGAAATTGTAGTAGAGTCGTTTATGAATTTTGTAAGTCTTGAAAGTCAATTAATACTCTTGGCAATGGGGACAAAAATATTCTGTCCACCCTCAATATAACTCTACCACCGTCGCGATCGCCGTTTCTTTCCACAGAGTTGTTACTAGCCATCATCGATATCCCAGTAGCAGCCAGCGAATGTGCACATTTAAGAGAATTAATACTCAAGCTTTCGAACTAACGAGGCACACCAGCCCCTCCCCCTCCATCTCCTCACAAACCTCTTCCCCAAAGTCATGCGCGGTGAGAAACTCAATTTAGTTGAGTGCGAGTGTGTGTCGCGTATAGTAAGTCTTGTTGTCTGCCTCTGTGAAAAAAACGTGCGTAGCTCTTTGCTGAGGTCTGTTCGGAAATCTCCCGCAGTGATGAATTTGGTGGTAGTTCTTCGGAGGAGAGCGATTTCCAGTTGGTGGACGGGGGTGGCCCAGGAAGAAGGAATAGGCAGTTAGATGAAGAGGAAACTCGTAAGCAAAAGTAGAGTAACTTAACTAGCTAATTAATTATTTGTATTTAGCTCTCCTCTCTAGCTCCCACATTCACTCCTCGAATTGCAAGGGAAGTAGAAGTAGGCAGTCAGAATGAACAAACATGAAAGCACTATATAAGTACATACCTTAACTAGCTAATTATAGGTATCTCTGTAGCTCCCACGTTCACTCCTCTTTCTTCTGGTGTTGGAAGGAGTGCAAGATCCATAGTTGGTAACCATACAAGAGTTGTTTCACGTCAGCAAAGGACTTCTTTATGTGTGACTCCACAAAGGCCTCCAAGATTACAAACCTTTTCACATCAACTGTGTACTGGTACCTCCCAAGGTCAGTAATTATTATTTTTTTATTATTTCAAAGTTTGATTCATTGCTCTATCAATTAGCCAAATAGTCTTTCCAATAAAAAATTAATTGTCTGGCACCACAGGTTGTTGATTTTGTAGAAAATTACATAGCAAAATTGATTTGATTTATTTACTTTTATATTATTTCTCTTATATTAAAAATTATGTATTGTTGTATAGACAATAACCAGTGTAGTTCTTTACTTCTCAACTTCACAATGGTGAATTTGCTAGTGGTAATTAATTAAAATGTTATCTGCCTATTGTCTTATTTAATGTTTACTCCTAATAGAATCAAATGAAGATATCTGTGGCCTTCTTAAAGCAGTCATCCACCATATGGAAGCTAATGAAGAGGAGCTGAAAGAGTTGAAGAATAAAGTTTCTTTGCTTCAGTCCTCATCTACTCACAAAGATAAGGAAAGGCCTAAAATATCCAAAGTTGTGAGAGTAAGTTATTACAATTATATTTACACATAATATTATGCTTAATACAATAGCTATATAGCTTTGACAATTAAGTATTTTAAAACTAGTCCATAATGTCATACTTGAATTCTACTTTAATTATTACTACTATTTATTACTATCCAGTACCAATGTCAGTATTGGGCAATAGTTAATATACTATAACCCTTTGCTGTGTTTTTGTATTCTAGTTGCAAGTACCAAGGTTAGATCTAGACTAATGAAAGAGGGAAAAAAACAACTTCAGATACATCCATTTTTTCCCCTCAAATTACGACTGAAACTACGAAAGTATTGTCATAATAATATATACAAGTAAGATTATATTTGGGAAAAGGAGAGAGAGAAGCGTCCAAACAGAATCTACTCTATCGCCACAGCGAACAAGAACTTAGTCTTAACTAGAACTTGATATGGAATAGACTGAATACAAAAATGATGGTGGGTGAATTTTATACAAAGTTAAAGTTCCACCCACAAAACAAGGATGATACAGCACAAACAACACCACATGACCATTCAACCCATTACACAAGGATTCCACAAACGATTAACACATATACAACATGGTTCTTCCACAACATGACCATATAAGGTAACACACAAGTAGTCTCAAAACACATGTAAACAATCCGCACACACAAACATCTACAACATTGAATAGTTACAAAAATGAATATCTTCTATGCATGTTCTCTCTCTTTATCTTCTTCCCTCTCCTTCTCTGGTCTCTCTCTCCTTCTCATGTCTTCTGTCTCCTTCAAATGTGGGCTTGCATGCCCTTTGGGGGCCCACAGTCTGCGTGGGACTATCATTATTCAACATTAACCTGGTCACCTAATGTTGTTTTACACTTGTATTCTATAGCAGCACTGGTTAGAGCTAATCACTGTAAGTGGCTGAAACGCTTTCTAAGTCAAAACATTCTAGAGGAGTGAGATTATGCTATAATTAGCTATACATATTTATATTTACTTATTTCCACATGCATTGCAATCCATTATTACTTTTCAAGTCTGTGTAATACCAACTATTAGCTAGTAATGCTATATTTGTTTGTATCATACAGTAGAGTCTTGTTAGCATAAACTTAAGGGGACGAAGCTAAATAAAATTAAAAAATAAATCAAACTTTTACACAATATTGCATAGTAGTTTAGAGTTATTGTTGTTTAAATTTTTTCAGCAATCTCTCTGTCTCATATTCTATGAGGCATACTTTTGAACAGTTTTATCAATTTTCATTGATTTTTATGACAAAATCAAAATCTGCTTCATCATGCTGTTCAAAAAGATTTCAGTACAAGTTTCATGGGCTTATTTTAACAGCAATGATATTCCTTGATTCCTCAGTGTCATCATCTCCATCAACTGCGCAGTTGTATTTGAATGAATGTCCTGAATTGAGTCCACAATATCATCATCAGATGTGAATTGTGATGTCATACTTGCTGATCGAGTCATTCATAGATATTTTCATGCTTAAGTTTCTAAAACTGCTGCCAATAGTAATATAGTACTATACTAGTTCTCTGTCAATTTGATTTCTGCAGTAGTCTGTGAAATAGACTATTATTAGCATTGGTTTATTTTATCAAGCATTGCGGTCCGGTCCTTCTGTGCGAAATTGTGGTACATGACTATTTTCAATGTATCGCTATTAATGCAAATACTTAAATGCTTAACTTCATAAACTACTAGTGATGTGCTTGAGTACAAATGGCGAGCGAGCCTAAAATTACACTATTGTTAAACAATTGATTTGTACTTCTAACACTCAAACTACAAAAAAAAGTCGTGACTTTGTATATGGAAAGGGAAGTCGATGCCATAGTATCAACAACTCCCTGCAACTGTTTGAATTGAAGAAAAAAAAAGTTACGTTATTTAAACGTTTTCTTTGTGACATTCTAAGTAGTAGTTGTAATGCACAATACCTTTACATAACTGAACATACCTACGCAAGACTTACCTTTGTGGTTAGTCTAGTGGACAATGAATTTTCAAGTTAATACTGTTGATAGGGCTTATAACTAGTGTATTAACTTACTACTGCCACTAACTCGAATAGAAATGGAACTCCAGTAAATTTTTGAGTTTTAACTGTTTAGTGAAGTTTAGGACGGGGTCGAACACCGAGCTAACACAAAAATACGAGAGGGTCAAAGTATAAATGACATACGTACATCCCTACATGTATTCAGCACCACTTTATAGTGTCTCGCTTGCTTCGCTCGCTCACTAATTAGTAATTCATCATTACTGCACAGGTCTATGTAACTCTATCTTTACCAACTATTATAACTTTACTAACTTTTGTTGATTTTGTAAGTCTCTGTAGGAATACCCTTTACCAACTATTAGTATTTGTTAGTTGGTAAAGGGTAGTTCTACAGAGACTTAAAAAACCAGCAATACATAAGTGCAATTCTAATAGTTGTGTTCTGAATTGAGAAAAGAAAGGACAATATACTTGGAATTCTTTAATAATAAAAGATAGCAACATATGTTTTTCTATGTATTGGCTTTTATTATTTTATGAGTCCATTTCAGTTCATTTCTTTTCCCAATTCAGAACACTTTTTTTTTTTTTTTAGTCAGAAACCCACAAAACATACAAAATGTTGCTGGATGATCATGAGGAGTTCAGTGGATATCATTTTGGAGAAAAGTAAGTTTGATATTGTAATTTTACTGAAGAATTTTAATTGCTAGCAGATGTGATTGGCGGAGTGACGAAAACAGGCGAAGTAACAGAGATTTTGGTGGCTGAAGTGCGGGGCCTTAATCCTGACTTTAAGTCGCATGAGATAAGAGGTCAGTGGAGTAATAATATCGATATTTTAGCTGTTTTTAATTTATTCATTCTTCTTTATAGAAGCAGCTTACACATACTATAAAAATCTGTGTCTGCAAAAATCCCTTTCTGATAGGGGAAGAGCAGATGACATGAAGATGAATAGGAGGAGATCTGAAAGGATAAGAAGAGTAAGTGATTCAACTATTATAGGATCAGTTGTAGGTACATATTTATTGTTTTGTTTTGTAATATAGAAACTGCAGGAGAGAAATAGTGTGTTTGCGACACGACCAGACAAATTGGCAGTTGACCCAAGTCTTCTGTATTTGATAGGTGCAGATCCAAAGGATCCTGCAATAGTCTGGAAGATTCTGGCAGATCAGTTTCAGCGAAATACATGGGCAAATAAATTGGAGCTCAAGAGGAAGCTTTTCTCATTGAGGCTAGCTGATGATGGTGCTGTTCAGGACCATATTAAGGCAATGACTGAGATATTCGATGCACTTTCAGTTATTGATGAGCCCGTGAAGGAGGAGGATCGTGTGGTCTATCTTAACTAGCTTGCCTGAGCGTTACAATGTACTAGTGACTGCTCTAGAAGCTAGTGCTGAAGTCCCTGCTCTTGCAGTAGTGACAGAACGTCTTCTTTATGAGGAAAGCAAGATGAGGAGTCGCACAGCTGAAACAAGCCAGGAAGAGGCATTGATTGGAAGATCTAAGCGATTTCCATTTCTGTGTCACTACTGTCATAAACCAGGACACATGAAGAAGGATTGCTCAGAGTATGCAAAAGTCAAAGGTCATGTCTTGTCATCCAGGGACAAGAAGGGTAAAACTGGAGCAGTTTTCAAGGTGACTATCTCTACAGATAATTCTGATAGTGAGAGTACAGGATTGGTGGTACAGCATGCTTTATCTGCAGATGCACACTGTCAGGACAGATGGATACTAGACTCTGGAGCCACATGTCATATGTGCAACTGCGAGCATCGCTTTGTGAGACTTCAACAGTTGAGTAGTCCATTGCCGATAACTCTTGGTGATGGGGGTAGTGTTCAAGCTCAAGGGCGTGGAGAAGTTATTCTGAAAATGAAATTACCTCATGGAAAGATAGAAGAGTGCACTCTGCACAATGTATTGTACGTACCTGATCTTGCATTTAATTTACTTAGTGTGCCTGCTGCTGCTAAAAGGAACAAAGTAACAATGTTCTCAGGGCATAAGTGTGAGATCAAGGATACTAAAGGAAAAATTGTCGCCTGTGGTCATAGAGAAGGAAGTCTTTACTATATTAATTTTGATGGAACCAAGCAGCAAGCTTGTTCTGTTCATGATAAAAAACATGTAAATGACACCATTTGGCATCGTCGTTTTGGTCATTTAAGCAGGAGTGGTCTTCATTCACTCGTGAGAGATGGTATGGTGAAAGGTTTAGAAGTAGACTGCTCACAAGAGCTTGACTTCTGTGAGTCCTGTGCAAAAGGAAAAGCTCATCGATTGTCATTTCCAAAACATAGTTCAATGCAGGCTGGACAACCACTGGAGCTGGTGCATAGTGACATTTGTGGAAAAATTGGAACGCAATCACTGAGTGGAGGTGAATATTTTGTAACCCTAGTAGATGATCACACTCGCTATGTTTGGATTTACATCCTGAAACGAAAGAATGAAGTGTTTCAACGATTTCGTGAATGGAAAGCTCTAGTGGAGAAGTCTATGGACAGACAGATAAAAACCCTTCGTTCTGATAATGGAGGCGAGTATACCTCAGATGAATTTAAATCTTACTTGGCAGATGAAGGAATCAGGCATGAGTTCACTGTACCTCATACACCAGAACAAAATGGTGTCTCTGAAAGATTGAATCGTACTCTGATTGAGAGTGTACGATCTATGTTAGCAGATTCAAAGCTACCACATCAGTTCTGGGCTGAAGCACTATCAACAGCAGTGTATCTTCGAAATAGAAGTCCCACCAGAGCCTTGCAGGGTGTTACTCCTTTTGAAGCGTGGCATGGCACTAAACCTGATGTAGGTAATCTGCGAGTTTTTGGATGTAGTGCATATGCTCATGTACCTAAGAGCGAGAGTGGTCAACTAGACTCAAAGGCAAGGAAATGTGTCATGCTGGGATATGGTGAGGAGCAGAAAGGCTATCGACTCTATGATTTGTGTCGGAGAAAAATCTTCTTTAATAGAGATGTTATTTTTGATGAAGCATCGATGCCTGGAATTCAGAAGGAGCAGAAGGAGAATGATAAGAAGAGTGCGGAATTTCAAATTCAAGAATCTGTGGAGGAATGTGCGAACTCTGAAGTTGAAGTGATAGATTTTGAACCTATTTCCAATTCTGAGACTAGAGAAGAATCTGTTCAAGAAATTGATCAGATGGTGGATGAGTCTTCAGGAGAAGATTTCACAATTTCCAATTCTGTGCCAGTGCGAAGATCCACTCGAGTCAGACAAAAACCTGATTATTATGGATTTGTGGTTGCTGATGAAATGCCTGATCCATCCTCGGTAGCAGAAGCTCTCTCTTCACATGACAACTCAAGGTGGGAAGAAGCTATGAGAAAAGAAATAGAATCTCTTCATGCTTATAAAGTGTGGGAGTTAGTAGAGCCACCAGCAGACAGAAAAATTATTGGAAGCAAATGGGTTTTCAGAAAGAAGATGGATGCAAATGGGAAAGTGAACCGGTATAAGGCTCGACTTGTTGCTCAAGGATGTTGCCAAAAATTTGGCCTTGATTATGATGAGACTTTTAGCCCAGTTGTTAGTTTTGAATCCGTATGATCAATCATTGCACTTGGAGCACATCACAGTTTGGAACTTCATCAAATGGATGTTGCAACAGCATTCCTTCATGGAGAGCTCTCAGAAGAAGTTTACATGGAACAACCAGAGGGCTATGTTGTACCTGGAAATGAGCACCTGGTATGTCGTCTCAAACGAAGCATATATGGTCTGAAACAAGCACCTAGGTGCTGGAATTATGCATTGAACAAGCGTCTTGGGGAAATTGGATTCAAACAGACCTCCAGTGATCCTTGCTTGTATGTTTCTTCTGATCAAAATGAAGCTGTATTTATCATTGCAGTGTATGTTGATGACATTGTTCTTGGAGGAAAGAATAAAGAAAAGATGAAAGATGTGAAGAAGGAATTGAGTGACAGATTTGAAATGAAAGATCTTGGTTCATCATTTTCTTGGAGTAACTGTGATTCAGGATGAAACCACTGGAAGCATATGGCTTGGACAACCTTCTTACACTAAAAAAGTACTGCAAAAGTTTGGAATGGGTGACTGCAAGCCGGTCAAGACTCCTGCAAGTACAGATGTCAAATTCACTCAGTGTGAATGCGAAGAGGATGTGTGTGATCAGAAGACTTATTAAGCTGTTGTGGGAAGTTTGCTTTATTTGTCAACTAAAAGTCGTCCTGATATTGCTTATGCTGTGAGCAATGTTGCTCGTTTCTGTGCTAAACCCACAAAGGAGCACTGGACTGGTGTCAAAAGAATCCTAAGATATTTGAGAGGTACCGTGAACTTTGGTTTGCTTTACACTCAACAAGCTTCATCTGACTGCACTGGCTACAGTGATGCAGACTGGGCAGGGGATGTGGGAAATAGGAAATCCACATCAGGCTACATATATCTACAAGGAGGAGCTGCTGTTTCCTGGAGAAGCAACAAACAGTCTTGTGTGGCATTATCAACGGCGGAGGCAGAATATGTGGCTTTATCTGCAGCAGCTCAAGAAGCCATATGGTTGCAACAACTCACCAGTGATCTGCTGAATGAAACTATTCAAAAGACAGTAATCTATGAGGATAATCAGTCTGCCATATGCATGGCAAAGAATCAGCAGAGTAAAAGAAGGACCAAACACATCGAGATAAAATATCACTTTGTTCGTGATCTGGTAGAATCTGGACGAATCAAGTTGGCATATTGCCCATCAGAGGACATAATTGCAGATGTGTTGACCAAGGGACTGCCTATATCTCAGTTTGAGAAATTACGCATGTTGATGGGATTGTGTGAACATCCTTGCTAATGAGTGTGAGAAGGAGTGTTGGTATAGCACTCTCATTCATGCAAGAACAGACTAATCATTATTGTACAATCATGCATCATACACTCACCTCAGTTTGTATAGTTACTCTTATCGTGTAATCATCACTGACCATCATAGACTAATCAGACTAGTTATGTAAACATGTCGGTTTTGTACTTTGTACTCAGTTGGTTCTTTTTGCAATGATTCGTGCTGTAACAATTGATTCTAACAGAAATACCAAATGATCTTTGAATGTCAGGAACCTGGAATTCCATACAAAATTTCACAAGATCATTAAATTCCAGGTACCTGAAGTTCTACATAAAATGCCATGTCATGAGATGTCAGGTACCTGGAATTGTACTTGAAATGTGATATGTTTCCTAAATGTCAAGCCTGGTATTTAGTACTATCCTCTATTTGAAATTCTATCTTAAATATCACATTTCATTTACACATGAAATTAAAAGCTCCTTTGGCATTATCACTCCATTTCAACCACAAATACTGCAACAAAAAATTCTAGTTTTTGTCCAGTGTCAGGGTTAGCAAAAACTGTAATTATAATGCATAATTAAGGTGAGTTCTAAACATAATTAACGTTACCGTTTTAATTGAGTTGTTTTAATTATTTACATTATAGTAACCTTACAAACATTTGAGGGATAAGTAATACCATCACTAACATGTCTGAATTAAGGTCTTGCTGATGTATTGGTGAGCAAGCTATACAGGGATAACAAATTCAGACAGTACTAGGAGGGGATGATGCAAAATAGGGTATATGTTTATGTCTACAAATTTTGTATTTAAATATACCTTATATAAATTTTGGTTGATTATAAATGCTTCTTGGCCAAAAATACAGCATGTCTTTGACATGGAAAAGGAGTACTGCATGTTGGTTTATGCAAAATCACAATTAGTAAGTTTAATTTGTTTGGCCAGCTTAACTATTGACTACATGGTGTACTCTTCTGTAATTGTTTTTTATAACTCACAATTATGGGAATTATAATCACAATTTTTAACCATAAACAGCTTCACTCAATAGAGTCTAACTCAAAACATAAATAGTTGCATGACAAGTAAATTAGATAACTATTCTATCTCCTTTCCTTGATTAAAAGCAATTGCATGATAACTTAATTGGTATGTTGTTATTGATGTTAACAGCCTGGAAATAACTAATTTAAAACTGACAGTTACCAAAAGCAAAATCGTCGCCCACTTTTTGGGCAAGTTTTGTTCTAGCTATTTATGATTTTAACCGCCGTTGACTAAGAAGTGCGCAGCCTACCGTCTACTGGAGAGATTAGTCTACAGCGCTGCTGTTACACTCAGTTGGGAGGTATAGCTGCTATGTTTGTTCTACTTCTTCTGTCTCTCTTGTTCAGTTTTGTGATCAAGGAGAGTGAAACACAAGGTAAAGGGGACTAACTAACTGGTACTAAACAAGCAATTTTAGTGTTGTCCCATTAGAACAGAGATATTCAAGTTTATACAAAGTAGGTATATGATCTTGTCTCTAGTTGTGTTTACCTGCATATTATCTTGCTATTCACTCTTTGTTACAAATGTTATGAATAGTGCTTTTGGAACATCACCCAATACTGATTTCTAGGTTCATATTCTGCATGAAAAAAATCACTGCTTCCAGCAGCTTTGCTATTACCCAGCAGGTAAATTTTTTGACTCTTTCAGCCATATAGACAACTTTAATCTCAAGACAATCTTCCTCAGATTTTGATGCGACAATTGTAGGCCCTGGTCTGATATCATGTCATTTCAAGAAATCCATACATGACATTTTGAGCCCCTGTTTTATGATAGAAGAATAGGAAGTTTCTGAGGTTATATCATCTTTTTGGCAATGGTTTTCAGAGTCAAGCCGAAATTAAAAGAAGTAGCTACCATAATAAAAGGACTTAAATTGTCATTCTGAGTAAGTTTGTGTTAATTCAATGATTAATTGTCTGTATTCTCCCAAATCTGAGCTTAATAATGAACAAACAGACAGATACAATGACTACTATTACTTTTCCAAGCTTGGACGCTAAGGGTTAATATTTATTTTTTATACATATTATACATTAGAGAAATGGTCATCTAGATAGTATATGAGTAACTAATAGTCTAACTATATAAACTTACAAGCTATGACTGCTTGTAATAAAAGTATATGGCTTGAATATTCAAATGATTATGTGACTGAAGTATAATATTTCTTAAATTTGCCTACCTGCTATTATAAATGCTATGGTACCCTTTAAAAATGAATAATGCTCAGTGAGCAGCTGATTATTGGGCTACAAGGTTTAAGTAATTTAACCACATCCTACTACTCATCCTGATTCCAGGGTAATACGCTGGATTACATTAAATTGTGGTCCTAAATGTACTAATGGCCAAAAAACTAAAGAAAGAATGGAGTTGGGTGTGGTGTTTAAAATGAGTACATTATATAGAGCCAACCTTATTGAACAATCCTCTATGCACACACAATAGTCTATACAAAAGTCTATTCCTATACGTGTTCTGTAAACACTTGCTGGGCATTGCCATAGTATTTTGTGCAAGATTGCTTGGAGACTTGCTGGGTGTACTCATAATATAGATGTTGCTTTGAGCTAGGTTCAATGCTGTTCAATCTGAACTCTGCACGTAGATCGAGGCAGTGATTACTAGCATGGTTTTAAATGAGTGTCTTATTCAAAATAGTTATCCAAATAGTTTATCAGTCTTAAATACTTTCAATGATTCAGTCAATACTGTTTGTATTATTTTTAATTAATAGCCAAGCACACAAACAATACATTGGCATTTGAATTATACTAGTTTTGTCTGAAGATGCTGTGAAAGCATAAACTAAGCAATATTTGCAATACTGGATCAAAAATACTATATCAGTGGTTAAATTTTGAGGCAAAGTCAATTGAGTGAAGCTGTTTTCACGGATTAAAATTTCAATTATAATTCTTACATAATGTGCTGGTTGTATGTCTGATTGTCACAGTAAAATTATTATGTATAAAAGCAATACTAAACTTTATATATTGTGATTTATCAACCAATATGCAATGCTTTTTTATCCATGGCAAAGACACAAACTAATTTGATATTATATTTTTTAGTGTATGTTGTGTTACATAAGCATAAGTATACTTCAGTGTCATATTATTGTTAACTGACCAAGCATTCTTTATTCAAGAAGAAAACTTTCAATATGATGTGAACACTGCTTATAAAACTTTTTCGAGAAGGGAAAAGTCACATATAAAGTTTGGCTTTCTTTATACAAACAAACTTAGATAAACATGTTGATAGATTTCAAACATCATATGGACAAAACCTTAAAGCATATTTGACTCATTGCTCTTGGATTAGTCTGGGGTCATAAATCCCAGCATTGTTGGTGTTGGTATAAAATTGAGGATTTTAGGTTCACTTCACTAGTATATATTACATAAAAATGTTTTTAAGTCTATAATGAAATTGAAATCCTGCTAGCCACCTGTATGTCTAACATCGGAATGCCAATCATGCAACTAAAAAAAAAGATATTAAGAGCAATATAAACGAATGAATTGACCAAGAATAACTATGAATATGAATTATTGTTTATGCCAGGAAAGAAGAATTTTGATACCACAATTTTTTTATTATTGAAATTTTCACTATAGAAATAGTAAAATGTACCCATAGTTAAACTTTGTATATCATTAATCCTAGTGACTTTCATATTATTACAATGTACGGTACAGCTAAAAAAAAAGTTGACATAGCCATGTAGACCACAATTACCCCTACAGACCCCTTCTCTGTAGTACTATGGTAGGGGTCTACCCCAGGTAGGCATTAAATGTATTACATTAAAGTACGTACCTCTACCTATCCATACTTACCTCAGTGTATAAGGCGTCCATATCTCAGGTACTGAGTCACAGATAGATAAAATTATCTAAACCACAATCAAGCCATTACGCGGTAGTGTGGCACACTGTGGCACAGTACACATCCAGAATGTTACCATTATGCATAATCTAAACCTCACCCTCAACCACTATTATTTTTACAGTCTATTTAAAACCGTAGTGGAACAAAGTTATTGTTCAACTATGAAACTAGCAATCAAAGAAGTGGTATTGAAGTTAAAGTCTGAGGGCTGTAGTGCTAGGCGTATAACAATAGAAGATGAAAAAATGTACTGCCTTAAAATTTCTGATCAAGCAATTAACAAATTTCAGGGTGAAGCTATTGGGTGTACTGATTCATTGACTGGTGTAACTTCTTTTTTTTGTATGTTTGACACTTTTGTATGTACCTTAAATGCTTCAATTCATCATTGATAAAAGATCACTACTTATTTTCTTGGGATAAGTACGACTCTAGTATAACAATAACTATTTCAACTTGTATTTTATGCATTCCTTTAAATATATAAATAAATAAATAAGTAAAAAAATAAATAATAAACAGACAAATAAATAAATAGGTAATTATTTTAATTTCCTGCATTATAAGCATAAACATGTAAGTATTTTCACTTGATATTGTACCTGAAGAAGCTGAGATTTGAATACCCCATAAAGAGTGGCAGTTTACCACTGGTACTCAGCTATCTCAGCCACAGACACACCTACAATTCTACTTCAAGGGAGATCTATCACTAGAGGTAGCTACCTCAGGTAGTACAGGTTCTCAAGCCGGTTACCCTGTCCTGTGGGGCAATTTTCTACCCCATTGTGGCTAAGTATGCTGTACACACAGCCTTCTGTAGTTCGCCACAAAACCCCAGGTCACTACTCACCAGTACAGGGTACTACCTACAACGTTTTTAAAGCTGTACCTTGTGCTGATATGATTTACATACAAGGAATAAACACCACACTGAAGTAAACATTGGGAAGCTATAATGTTTACAAAACTTGTAAAATTTAACCAAACAGTGCGCTGATAGTTTGTGTTATCAAGTTAAAGTATCATATTCTATTTCATTGTACTTTACAAAATCATACTGTTTCCTTACAAAATCAAAGTGGTCCTATTCAGTATTTTAGATACCATATAAATTTAAATTAAGTTGATTCTAATAACATGTTTACAACTACATTTGTGCATATACTTTATATTATCTGAGGATATATAACACAATGTGTATAATTGGGAAAGTCGGTTGTTTATTACAATGTAAGCTAACATACTGAATAAGCTCTGGCTGTGGACAATACATAAATTAGTCTTCATTAACAGTGTGTTGTGTAGATTAACCCTTTACCTCATCATATGATAAATTGTTGCCATAGTTCAAAAAATTTTTAGACTGATCTTATGTTCTTGAGGGGAGATGAAGACTGACATGCTGTTTAATACGCAGTATTATTCAGTGATTAGCTTTAGAGATTTGTCAAACTCTTTAACAAGAAAGATAAAATAATTATAGCTGATCAAGTAGGTGTTCAGGTCCTGGGCAAGTCCCTGAACAAAGACACTTCACAACAAGAAGACTGAACTCTAACCATGCTATTCTTTACCCAATGGAAATAATGATATTCATAAATATAATTGATTACCTATCTTTTATGTTGTAAATTGTTCAGCATTATCTTACCATCAACTAGTCTGCAATGACTGCAGAGTATCCATCTTGCTAGTTCGAGGTTAATCGAGTCTGCATAACTTTAATTAGTCTTGGTCATAGAAAGTGCTGACCTGGTCTTTCGGGTCAGTAGGCTGTTTGTTAGTGTTGGTTTAGTCAACTAGAACTAGTAAGAACAACCAATAGTTTAATGGTACTTAGTTAGCTAGAAACACTAAAAACTAAGATGTAGAGAAGTATTGGAAGGTAAGAATGCTGTAGTATATGTTATTTTACTCGTGCTGTTATCGTTTCTACTATTGGTTAAGGTTACTTAAGTTTTCCTCTCCTACTCTCTTTTTTCTGAACTATCTCAGCTTTTCTTACCCCCCCCCCTCCCCCCCTTCCTATCTTCAGCTCTTTCTTTCTTTTTGAGTCATGGAGTCTCGTTACTCAATCTCATTGTCTTTCTATCAGGATTGTGGAATTAGGCTTTGCCAAACTTTTGTCTTGTTACGTACTTCAGCCTTCTTTTTGAAACTTACGCTGCCTTTATTCTTCAATTCAACCCGCTTTTAGTTACAATTGCTGTCTCTTGCCACATTCCCTTCCTTATTGAAACCTGCGCCGCCTTCTCTCCCCTATCCCACCCGCTTTTCGGTTACAATCAATCACTTTCTGCTGCACTTAGGGATAGATAGAGGGGGAAGTGCTTAGAAGGGAGGGGGGGGTGGGGGGGCGGGGGGGGGGGGATGGGATGAATCAATGCACGTAGATCATTCAGCATTGCCCTAGTCTATCCGTACAGCATTCCAGCTTTTTAGCTCTCTACTGATCTACTGAAGCTACTAGCTAAACACTCTACTGTTTGAACTCTCTGACAAATTGGTCTGATGTGGGTGTCAATTTTTCTCACTTTCGCTGTTTGTTGGTGGGTTAAAGAAAGTAAAGGACAAGGTAAATAGTAAATAAAATCATAGTTTTAGCTGGATAGCCAACAGTCTCTGTGAGCATAAAATGTATTTCTTTTCAAATGTTAGAGCATAAGTGTGACTGAGCTTTTTACGAAATATGCTTGTTCTAATCCTTACAGTTCATGTGAATGTTATTGCAAATGTGCTCAAGAAGGAGTTATTACTTTCAACATTGCAGTTGAAACTCTTTTAAATACTTTTCACTACATATCACAACAAACCTCAACAAACGACTAACATTAGTATACACTGTTAGTTTAGACTGTTCCTATAGTATAATATGACCTATACAAAAAAATTCACATGTTACTTACCCAAAATCAAAACTAAGTTGCCAACAATGACTATACTGCATTGTGAGTTTTTCAAGTATGAGCTATATATTGGGCAATATAGATTAAATTGAGTAATTCTCTCAAAATAATTGTGTACAAATAGTCAGTACATGCTATACCCACAAAGACATATGCCTCATATTAAGTGCATTTAATAAATTAATTTGCTGTTATTTATTACTAAGTGTGTTGGCTGCTTATAGATGCAATTGTTATAACTTTATATAACCACTTTAAAATCTCACTAATTAGCTAAAATTTTCACTTCTATTTTAATATACAATATTTATGTACACCTTTTTGTGTTTTTGTATCAGAGTACCGCTCTCTATTTAGTGTTGACTATCCCATTCCCATAGGGATAAAACTAAATTCACTTCATTTTACAACTGCTTTTTCAGTCTTCACTGATTTAAAATCAGTGATTAGTTGTCTTGTGAAGTCTCTAATGATGCTATATAATCAATTTCTAATCCACAGATCCAAAAATCCAAAAAAAAAAGTTATAAAAATTTCAAAAAAATCAAATAGTTCCATATATAGAGCATCAATTACTATAATAGTAAATTATCTCGTTATAACAGCCAATATATGTTTATTAAAACTTAACCTGATGTTTTGACTTCTTGCCGAAGTCTGCTTCAGGGGTCAATTGAGTTTGATCTCTACGTGGTTATAAAATAAACATGATATAAATAGCAAGATTTCTGAGAATACGCTTAATGTTTATTATATCCTGAAGGGTGATTTGCAGGCAGCACAGACAGCCAGCATCCTGAAAGCTCTAAACCTATGTCTCGATAAAACTTATTGTTTGGTATCAACTGTTTGTGTAGCTCTACACCATCAATTCTTCTCTCTTCATCCAAAAAGAAAAAAATTCTTTATATAATGACAGCAGTAAATATCAACTGTGTTCTGTAGATAGCATTCACACATTGTGATAAGCAGCTTATTTTAATATTAGCAAATAGTTCATGAGCAAATCTATTTTATGAAGTTTCATTACAAGATATAATAAATGAGCATGATGTGTTCTCCCCTGTGTTCTCCTAAGCTGTAAATCTGGAGGGGGGGAAGCTGTGCCCGCCTGGTCCCCCCTCTTCCATCACCTCTATGTAATTATACTTCTAAGCCCACTTAAAAATAAACTATGTGCCACTATGGCTACAATGGCAAGTATATGACACAAGACCTTGAGCAATCGTCATTTCTGTATTGGATCAGTTATATCGTAAAATACAATAACAATTGAAGCTCACACTTGTATATACTATTTTTAGTTGTTGTTGTTGTTGTATTTTAGTTGACTTTACTCTAACTGGACCATTATATATTCCCATCAACTCACCAAGGAATATAACATGTCGTGTGGAAGGAAGCAATATTATACCTTCTTGGGGCATTATTCTGAATAATGGAACTGAACTGGACTTTCGACCATCTGAAGAATCTACAATTCCAGGCTTTATTGGAGGATATGTGAATGGAGTAACTAATGCATTTATAATAACAGTAAACACAACGGAGACATCAGTGACAGGATTAATTTGCTTCAGTATAGAGAAACGTGGCCTAGTTGCAAGTACTATAAATGTGACTATTTTTGGTAAGTATTAATAATGTAGATTGAAAGCATTACATTTGTTTCAGCTATAAATTATATTCAATTTATTTTTCGCACATTAATCATTTTTAATTATTTATTAGACATACTATTCAAAAGACGTTTGTGTTTTATTAGTCCATGTTTTGGAGCATACAGGAAAGGTTAAAGGATAATTGCCCTGTGTTATTTATATATTAGTACTTATTACATGAGTCAGAGTGTGATATGGTGAAATATTTCACAGAGCAGGTTAATTTATTTTCATGAGCCAGAGATGAGTAAAAATAAAGCCTATGAGTGAAATATCTAGCCATATCACTCTGACAAAGTGTAATAAGTGGTTTAAGGGGCTCCCCCACAACCCCCCCCCTCCCCCCCCCCCCAGCCCAATATTTTAGAAGCTGCTCTAACTGGGATTAGGTAAGCTCCACTAGAGTTTTGTAGCTATAAAAACCCTGAAAACTGGTAAGTCAGGCCATTGCTATAACTACTATGGTAATGAGCTTGAGCAATACTGCCATGAGATAACACTATGTCACTGGTCACATACCTAAAGATAACATTGTGAAGATATCTAGAGTGGAATAAATATATATAATTATTATATAATATAATACTTATTACATGAGTCAGAGTGTGATATGGGGAAATATTTCACCAGCAGTCTAATTTAGAGCAGGCTAATTTAATTTCAATAACCAGAGGGAGTGAAAATAAAGCCTTAGAGGGAAATATCTAGCCATATCACTCTGATGAGTGTAATAAGTGGTTTATTCCATACTATATATTTCCACCACTGCCAGTTAGTATGTACTAGAGGACTGGTAACTCACAGGTAGAGTTGGTGGTAGGGGCTACCCAGATATTTTAGCAGCTGCTCTAACCCCAGTTGAGTAGGCTACACTAGAGGAAGGTAGCTGTAAAATCCTGGAAGTGACAAGCTTGGCACAGTTGCTATTACTACAAGAGTAATGAGCTTGTGTGGTACAGTGTGAGATAACAAACTTGAAATATCTTGAGTTCTTTCACTGGTCATGTACATACCTAAAGATTTCATTGTGAATATATCTAGGGTGGAATAAATAAATATAAGCATTATACCTACAGTAGTTTTATACATACACTCTCTATTAAAAACCTCCATCTTGTTATTGACTATTGAAACAATGTAGGCAATAGTTTAGTCGGGTGTCAGGAATGCATTTATTAGAAAAACATCTTTATTATTGTTACAAATATTTTTGTTGTATATTTTTATACAAATCCTTTAGTATGCACCTTGAATGCACGTGAGTGCCTTTTTTCTCTCCTAAAAACACCATTTTTCAGGCTTTATTCCAGTTTCTTTTGATAGCAATATTAACCCAATGTAATTTCAAAACTTCCGTCATTTTTTTCAGGCTATGCTGGTTAAGTGCATGGCTTAATATTAATACTAAGGAAGCTATCACCACTTGGCAGGAGCTGAGATAAGTACTTAATTCACTATTTATTAGCAATATTGATAAACACCTCATAAATAAATGATTAACCAATGAATTATCCTAGAATTCTAAACATGAAAAATAATTTTTGACAGTATTCCATTTCTCCTTGCGATGCTAAACTTTATACGTCAATCTTGGTAAGGCAAGAAGGCAAATAAAAAGCAGATGCAGTTTGCCTCTAATTTCACACTTTGGTATACATCCAACTTTATAACTTGGATTACTAATTGAATAGCTTAAAATGCTGGTATTGACTGACACTATGAGATTTGTCTCCATGGTCCAACCATGTTTATTAAATAGTGCCATAATTATTTCAATCAGTAGTAAATGACAAAGGTAGTAGTTCCTAGTGTACTTAATATAAATTTACTAAATATATTATCTCACATTCATTTGTTTTATCATTTATATAAAATATATGTAG